>Ga0265297_10000109_pt1 | contig 286440 bp, 275 predicted proteins | sample Munlanlwell13791_FD_192502 | JGI IMG/M metagenome (GOLD analysis project Ga0265297, IMG submission 192502) | Leachate microbial communities from a municipal landfill in Southern Ontario, Canada - Leachate well 137-91 | ecosystem: Engineered > Solid waste > Landfill > Unclassified | place...
TTATCTTACTCCAACTCAAAATTCACCTCAATCTCCTCATCATAAATATTTACCGGTTGTTTTTCCAAATGAATGATATTGGCTACTGGACCGATGAATTTTTCGGTGACCTGGGCTTGGCCGTAATAGCGTAACACTGCGACATCAGTTAAATTAGCAATGATTTCTTGTTCTACGTTTAATTCGGCGCCGGAGGCATCGCTTAATTTTATTTCGGTGCTGTTAATCTGACAATTAACTCCGTCCAACTTGGCTGCATCCGCTAGTTGGGCGTTTAGTTGTTTGATGCTGCCACTTAATTCCATTTGTCCGGCATCATTTATTTCCAAATTCAAAGTGGGGTAGTTGCCGTTAATTTGCACACTGGCCGCATCATTTACAATAATTTCCTGTAAGTTTTTGTTAAATCCGGAAATACTGGCTTGGCTGAAATCTTCACCTTGGTAATTTTGTAAATCAGGCATGGTGATAATGATTTGGCTACGTCGCCAGCTGGTGCAAAATAAACAAAACGATAGTTTTTCTTCGGTTTTTTCCAGATTCAAACTGCCTTCATTTTGGCTGGCGGAAATTTTTTCCAATTCCGGACCATAACCAATCGCTTCCACAAAATATTTGTCACCTTCTTTGATAATCACTTCCAAATTATCTTTGACAGTGATTTTTTGAAAATCACTAAGTTCTAAAATCTTTCGTTGATTGTCCTGGACTTTCATGTATTCTTCCAAACGCGCCAAATAGTTGATTTCAATAAAAGCGCTGCCGATGATGCCAGCGATAAACAAGCTGATCATTAAACCGAACCCCAAAAGCGTAAAAGTGTTTTTTCTTTTGATTAAAGAAACGCCGGTTTGCAAAAAGAAAATAAACGGAATGATAATTGCCAAGCCGAAAATAATGGCGCCTAAACGGAATTGGTTTTCGTTGATAATTTCATTTAGTGGTAAATTGCTGAGAATTTGTGGATCGGCAAATTGAAATAACACTGCCACTAAGCCAAAGACAATGGCAGCAATGCCGACAATGCCAACGATAAAAAAGCATAATCCTAGACTTACGGCAATGATTGGAATCAAAAATCCAAATATTTTTCCAAAGCCTTTGCCAATGGCTCGTAACACAATAAAGGGAATTTCTATGATTTTTCGAAAAACGCTTTTAATTTTTTCCTGATTTTGCTCGTTTTCTAATTTGTTGAAGTTTTTTTTTACGGTCTGCTCAATGGCGGCCAAGGTTACCGGTTCGCCGGTCATCTCAATTTTTTGAGCATTGGTTCGTGCCACCGGCACAATTAACCATAATAATAAATAAGTGACGATGCCCAAGCCACCAAGGAAAATGGACAGCACAAACATTACCCGCACAATTACTGGATCAATGCCAAAATAAGCGGCGATGCCTGAACAAACACCGGCAATGATGACATCATCCGGATGGCGATATAATTTTTTCACTTCATTACGATGATTTTCTTCGTTAGGTTCATCTTTTTCTTCAGTTTCTTCATTTTCCGGATTGATAAAGATTTCCGGATCGCCCATCACATTAATAATTTCATCCACAATTGCCAAACTGATGAGAGCTTGTTGAGCATTGATTTTTTCAGCGAATTTTTCACTGATGTTGGATTCAATGTCTGCAATGATTTCTTCGGCATCGGGATTTTTTCCCAAATTTCGTTTAATGGTTTTTAAATAATCGTCTAGCTTTTCGTAAGCGTTTTCTTCAATTTGGAAGATTGCCCCGTTAAGCGTGATGCTAATTGCTTTGTTCATATTATTTACTTAAGGATTTAATAGATTGATTTAATTTTTGCCAAGATTTTTTGAGAAGTTTTAACATTTCTTCGCCGCGGTCAGTCAGTTCGTAATATTTTCGAGGCGGACCGCTTTTGGATTCTTCCCAGCTGTAACTAAGTAATCCGGAATTTTTCAAACGAGAGAGTAGTGGATAGATGGTTCCTTCCACCACAATTAGATCAGCATCTTTCAGTTTTTTTAAAATATCAGAGACATACATTTTTTCTCGGCGAATGCTTTGCAAAATACAAAACTCCAGAATGCCTTTGCGCATTTGGGCTTTGGTGTTTTCAGCATTGAATTTTTCATCACTCATAAAAGTTGTTTCTTAATGATGATTTTAGTATAGCACCTAATACCTTGCATTGCAAGGTAGTGACAGGCAAGCTTTGTCTTGGCTAACATAAACACAGTTCATTTAACTTTTACCGGAGGTATTCAAATGCTTTGGAAAAATTATTTACAATCCCGATATGGAGTGGAAAGTCTGCAAGAATTTAAAGGTTGCTTTAGTGATAAAGCTTTTAAAGCGGAAAATAGTCGCGGTCGTCGTTTGTCTTCGGATGATCCGAGATATTCCGACGAAGACGAATTGTTTGGTGGCGTGGTAGATCCCTTTTTATTTGACTTGAACAAGATTCTTCAGTCCAAAGCCTATCGGCGTCTGCGGGACAAAACGCAGGTTTTTATCGGTACTGAAAACTGTCATATCACCACGCGGTTAAAACACACCAGCGAAGTGATGGCAGTGGCAATGACATTGGCTGATTTGCTTGGCTTGAATGTGTCTTTGGTGCAGGCCATCGCCGCTGGTCACGATATTGGTCATGGTCCCTACGGACATCTGGGGGAAAAAATTTATTTTTCCGAACATCATAGGCCGTTTCGCCATGATGTGTTCAGTGTGGTGCTGGCCCAGCACATTGAACGGGGTGGTCGGGGCTTAAATATGAGCTATGAAGTGCTGGAAGGCATTTCTTTGCATTCGGTTAAGACCACCATCATGTTGGATAAGCCCTGGGAATATTCGACTCTCAGGGTGTCGGATAAAATCGGCTTTGTGTTTGGAGACATCAATGATATTTTGCGAAATAAGTTTATGTCGGTGGAGCAGTTTCCTTCGTTGTTGAAAGATTTCGGTGAAAACCAGCGGGAGCGGGTTAACAGGATGATTGCCGAAATCGTGGTGGAAAGTGCCCGCCAGGGACATTTGGTTTTCGAGGAAACTGAATTGGGGCAGAAATTTATTCAGTTGAAAGAGTGGGTCTTCCAGAATGTCTATAAGAAAATAGACGAAGACTTCCATCAATCTGCGCTTAAAGTTGCTTACGATACCGTGCGGAACTGTTATCCCGGTTTGGAATCAGTCGTCTGGCCATTGCTGACTGATCGTGAAGTTTTCGAGTTGGCTCGATTGAAACTGCATTCTTATGCGGTCAATCGTTCCATGCTTTCACACTTCAGTGTTACGGAGATTGTGGAAGCCTTTGAGCTTTCGGGGCGTCAGTTAGATAAGGTGGATATTCACGAGTTGGATTTGAATTGGTGAATGTAAAATCATTCTTACCGCATTGCAAAGTGCGGTTTTTTTTATTATGGTATAATGATTTTATATGTATTATCTTTATCTCCTACAATGTGCTGATAAAACTTTCTACGCCGGTATTACCGTTGATTTGGTGCGTCGTTTGAAAGAACATAATGATTCCAAGTTAGGTTCGAAATACACTAGAGCGCGCCGGCCGGTGAAATTGGTGTTCAGCCAGTCATTTCCTAATCGGTCCGAAGCGACTAAAGCTGAATTGGCACTGAAAAAACTCACTCATGTTGAAAAATCAGCTTTAATTAGCCAAAAAATACCAAAGGTTTGACAAAAGTGAAAAAGTGTGCTAACATAGTTTCATAGTGATAATAGGGGCAACCCTTTTAGAAAAGACACGGTTATTACCATACCGTGTCTTTTTTTTGCAAAATTTTTAATTTTTCCATATAATGGAACAACAACCATTAAAATTATAATTAAAATATTCTATGGAAGAACATAAACAAAAGAGTCTGTATTTGTATTTTTCGATTTTGGCATTGATTGCCGGTTTTATTTTAGGCTTATTTTTCGCCTGGAATCAAAATGATTCCGCCTATACACCGGTAAAAAGCGATGTTTTGGGTTTGGATGAAATGCGTGCGGAAGCGGCCAATGATTTGGATTTTGCCATGTTCTGGCAGGTTTGGAATATCGTTAAAAACAATTATGTGGATAAAGATGCGGTGACTGATCAGGATTTGTATTATGGCGCTTTGGAAGGGATTGTCGGGGCCTTGGATGATCCTTATTCGGTATTTTTTGATCCAGAATTCGCTAAATCGTTTAATGAGGATTTGGCAGGGACTTTTCATGGTATCGGGGCGGAAATTGGTATTCGGGATGGCGTGTTGACAGTGGTGGCGCCTTTGGAAGATAGTCCGGCGGATAAGGCTGGTTTGAAATCAGGTGACCGGATTTTCAAAGTTAATGGCGAGGAAGCCTATAATTGGTCAACGGAAAAAGCGATTCAAAACATTCGTGGGCCTCAAGGCACGGAAGTGGTTTTAACGGTGGCGCGGGATGGGGCGGAAGATTTTATGGATATAAAAATTGTTCGGGATGTGATTGTTATGCCAAACATGAAATTTGAATTTAAACCGGTGGGCGACAAAGAAGTTGCTTATTTGGCTTTATATAATTTTAATGAGGATTCTTATCAGCAGGTGGCGGATAAAATCAATGAAATTAAGAATAATCCCAAGTGTGCCGGTTTGATTTTTGATCTGCGTAATAATCCGGGTGGATATTTGGATGTGGCCATTGATATTTCCAGTGAGTGGTTGGCAGACGGTATTGTGGTTAGTGAACGTTCCGGAACCGGTGAAGTGGTGGATTACACCAGTCGTGGTTATGGCAGATTAAAAGATTTCAAAACGGTGATTTTGATTGATGGTGGTTCGGCTTCAGCATCGGAGATCGTGGCTGGGGCTCTGCAGGATCATAATAAAGCAATTTTGCTTGGTCAAACCAGTTTTGGCAAAGGTTCAGTGCAAACTTTGAACGATTTGGCGGATGGTTCATCCATTAAATTAACCGTGGCCAAATGGTTAACACCAAATGGTAAAAACATTGATAAAGAAGGTGTAAATCCGGATATTTTTGTGAAATATGTTTATGATGAAAATAATCCTGATCAGGATCCTCAATTGGATGAAGCTTTGAAATTATTTTCCATGACCGACGCGGAAATTCAAGCGGCCATCGTAGCTAGCCAAGAAGCCAACAAAAGCGAAGCAGAAGTATTGTTGGAAAAGGCCAATGGGGTGGAATAATAAATGATTGTATAAATTTTTAACAGTGTCCTAAATAATGATTGGGGCACTGTTTTTTTTTATTGCAAATTGTTATTCGCCCTTTTCCAATATCATAGTCCATCAAAACAATCAGACGAATCCCGGTTCAAGACATTATCCTGTGGATAAAAACGATTTTCTTTACGTTAATTTCACCTTCAATATGCTATAATACTCTCATCTTGAAATTTGATTTGTCTATGAGTCCTCCCGTGAAATTTTTTTTATAAAAAAGGTTTTCACGCGAATCGGATAAAATAATTTACCTGGCTTTCATTGATGTTTTCATCATAGTTAATCAATGAATCAGATGAAGCCGCTTCGCGCTAAAGCGCTCTCGCGGGAGGACTCACAGAGTTCAAGACAATATTTCACCCCGCGCAAAGGAGGTTTGTCATGCGCCAGTCTTTGAATTTGTCGTTGTTCACGTTCCTGCTTCTGTTCACGGTTTTTTCTTCGTCCTGTGAGGGACAAAACGGTTTTGGCTGGGAGGAATTCATTGAATTCTTGCCAGGTGAAGACTTGTTTGACGCTCTGAAGAGTGTGAAGTTCATGGATCCGCCGGACAAATCTTTGCCACCGGATGAGCCAATTTTCAAAAGCACTGCTAACAACTGTTCGGTTAGTTATTATTGGCAGTATCCGGTGGAAGAATCGCAGTATGTTCCTGGTTCGTATGCTGGTCGTGCTTTTTATGTGGATCGGATTCACCTGGGTGAAGACATTGCCTTGTCGGAAGGTACAGCGGTTAAAGCGATTTCCCATGGGCGTCTCGTTTATTATGGCCCGTCGTCCGGTTATGGGGAGTTGGTGGCAGTGGTGGAACATCAGTTGCACGCCCCGATTCCTTATCTGAACGCTCGTAAAGAAATGAAGTGGACCAATTATGCGCTGAGTATTTATGGTCATCTGCGCAAGAGCCAAGTTCGCGGCGGAACTCCATTAGCTTACCAGGTTGGTTCCTGTATTTTGCCAGGTGCAGTGCTTGGCTACGTCAACGATGATGCTCATAACGGCGATGGTGGTGTTCACCTGCACATGGGTTTGCGCATGCAAAGCATGGATGAAGCCAGTCGCGCTGATAGTGCTTGGTTTCGTGGTTATGACAGTTATTTCCAGTTTGGGCAGTATTACGCGGCTCCGTCTCGGATGATTGATGCCAATTTCAGGCATTTGAGTAATTGGCATCCAGATGGGACTTTAATCAAAACTCGTTTTAATCCGAAGGTTTATCTCCTTAAAAATGGTAAAAAACACTGGATTAAAACTGAGCAAGCTTTTTATTCACTGCGTTACGATTGGAGTCAGGTGATTGATGTTGGCGCCAATGAAATCGCTTGTTATAGCGAAGGTGAGGCGATTGAATATCCGGAACCGGTGCAAATTTTTCATCCTTACTATCTGTGGAATCGTAATAATGCTTATCCGGATGTTTTGTTTTGGCTGAAACCGGATTATCAAGCGAAGCGTTACTTTTTTAATTCGGTGTATTCAATGTATAGCTGGGGTTTGCGTGATTCGTCGGCGGTTTTCGGTTCAAACAATGATCATGTGGCGGATGCACTTTTCCAAAATACGACGGACAACGGAGTGGCGCTTTTGCGTGATGGCACCTTGTTCGTGCCGCAATCCGAAGCCACGCTGGGCGAACGGGCCACGCTTTACGTGATGGTCAACGGTAAAGCGCAGCGTTTGCTGAATCAAGATATTTTTCGGGCAATGCGTTATCGACAAAGGATTTTGATTATTCCGGATTTTTTATTGCTCAGCATCGCTCGGCCGTCGTCCACGGTTTTGGATGAGTATTCTTTATTGCGCTGTGATAATTGGCATGGTTCGGTGTGGTAGTGTAAAAGTCATCTCATGGCGGAACATTGTTGTTTCGCCTTTTTTATGTGTATAATAAAAATATGAAAATTTTTTGGAATTTGAGCGTTATATTTATATAGATAGTTAAATAAGCTTATTAATAAAAGCAAAATTATGCGAATCAAAAACATTTTAATCATGATGAGCGCGGTTTTCGGGGTTAGTTTGATTATCGCGCCGTTTGCTCAGGCTTTTGAATGTTATGTTGATCCGATTTATGAACGAAATTCCTGCGGGCGTTATAAAATCGCCGCCTATGTTTTGGAAAGAGAATGTTCCGGCACTCCTAAATTGGAAACTGTACCAGCCGGCACAGTGGTTTCCATTATCGCGGAAACGGATGGTTGGTATAAAGTTAAAACCAATAAAGGAACTATCGGTTGGACCGGTGCTACTTTAATGGAAGTGGTGGATTGTTCTTTGTTAACACCAACTACAACTCCAACTACCACGACAACAACTACGACTACGACTACGACGACTAGCACTACGACCAGCTCTGGTTCTTTTGACTTATTGGCTCATGTGCAAGGAAGAATGCTTTTGGCAGTAGAGGATCATGGAAAAATTTGGTATGTCTCTCCGGTCACTGGAAAACGTTACCAAGCAACTGTTGATAATGCTTTGCCATTATTTAGAAGTTTAGCTTTGGGAATTACCAATGCTGATTTGGAAAAATTACCTTTGTATGGTGGTGTGCAACATCGTTATAATATGGAATTACGTAATCGTCTAAAAGGCCGTTTATTGTTGGCGGTGGAAGATCATGGTCGAGTTTGGTATGTTGGTAAAGATGATACCTGGCGTCGAGAAGTGACGGTGGATAATATTATGGATGTTTTCCGTGCTAATTCTTTGGGTATTTCCAATCTTGATTTAGCAAAAATTCCGATTGGTGATGTGAATGCCAGTGAAGTGGCTTCTAATCCAGCGCCAGCTAGTACTCCGGCAGTTAGTCCGAGCAGTGATGTGGTGGTTTATGATTTACCGGAAAGCGGAATTTCTACTCCAGCCGGTTGGCAAACCTACATTGGCAACGGGTTTAACTTTGCTTATCCGAGCACCTGGTTGAGTGGTAATAAAAATATTTATCCTACTTGGAAATATTTTTCCGAAGAAGCAGATTATATTGAAAATTTAAATACTCCAAATTATTTGGATGTGGATACTTACGCTTTGGCTTATAAAGTGGCGACCAGTGTCAGTGCCAGTTTAAGTGATGCCGAGGCTTTGAAAAAAGGCGGATATTATTTGACCGGTTATAATATCACGGAAACTGATGTCTTGATTATCAATGGCATGCCGGCTTTGCGTGAATTATTATATGCACCGCGGGGAACGACCGTTAATGGCAGTCGCGTGACCGGCGAGAATGAGTATATTATTTTGTACACCTATCGTTCTGGGACAACTTTATATCGTTTGCAATATTTCAGTGCACATTGGCAGGATCGTTATAACTTTGAAACTTTTGATCAAATGGCCAAGACCTTTAAATTGAATTAGTTTCTAAAATTTGCTATTCTTAATATAGCCTTCTGAACTTTTAGAAATTCGGATCACGAATTTTTCGGCAGCTCATATTGTTGATCGGCGAGCCGGTCTGCAGAGAGCTTTAGCCCGTTCACCATAAAAAATTCTCTTAGCTTTTTGGGGGTAACAACTCCTGAATCCGCTAAAACATTTATATGTACGGTGAGCACTTGGGTCTACGCCGGATGTTCTAGGTTCGGACAGGCGATTAAAAACCTCCCCCCAAAAGGGGAGCTTTTTAATTTAAAATTATTATTCGTCGTTTTTCCATTTACTATTTAAAAGATAAAAAAAATCTCCCCGAAACGGGGAGATTTTTTAATATCAACCAGCTTATTCTGCTTTGTTGAAAGTTTTCAAGCACTTGGTGCAAACTTTTAACTTCAAACCGCCCAATTTCTTGCTTTGCAAATTGACGTTCTGTTTGCGCTTGTGTTGAACATTGGAGTGGCTGCGAGTGGCGCTCATTAAAGCATTGCGACCGCAGACCATACAAACTTTAGACATATTTTTCAATTAAATTCTAAATTTTTAAGAAAGTAAGGATAATTTAGCAAAGCTTGATTATTTTGTCAATTTTTTCTATTATAAATATACGGTTTTTTACAAATTATCTTTTTTTATGTTGAGTTTATTACAATCCTCCCCGCAGTTGTTTTTCTTATATATTATTGCGATTTTAATCGCTTTGTCCGTTCATGAGTTTGCCCATGCCTGGGCGGCTTCCTGGAGCGGTGACGACACTGCCCGTGTTTTGGGGCGTTTAACGTTAAATCCAGCGGCTCACGTGGATATGTTTGGAGCCTTCAGTTTTCTATTGCTTGGTTTTGGCTGGGGCAAACCGGTTCCGGTGAATAGTGCTGCTTTGAAAAATCATAAAAAAGATTTTTTATTAATCGGGCTGGCCGGTCCTTTTTCCAATTTGATTTTAGCGATTTTAGCGGCTTTAACTTTGAAAGTGGCTTTATTGTTTTTCCCGATGACTAATTTATTGATTATTTTCTTGGCGATTTTAGTGACTTTGAATCTATTGTTGATGACTTTTAACTTATTGCCTTTGCCACCTTTGGATGGTTTTAATTTGTTGGCTTATTTTGTGCCAAATAAATATCGTTTGCAAGTGGCTCGTTACGGTTATTGGTTATTTATTATTTTGTTGGTTTTATCCATTGCCGGAAATTTCTCGGTGTTTTCTTGGATGTATGTTATCGTGGAATGGTTTTATGCTTTATTTAATTTGCCGATTATTTAAAAAAATATATGGATCAAACAGTGCCTTTCGCCTGGCGGCGCAATTGGTGGGTTGTACTTATTTGGGGATTAACGTTTTTAGCAGTTAGCGCGTTGTGGTTTGGGGCGTGGTGGTTTTTGATTAAAAAGGTGGATTTGTTTATTTCACCGGAAATTAGTGTTTTAAGATATGACGTTTTGGTCGGTCCGATTTTTATCGGTTCGATTCAGCAATTATGGCGATTCATTTGGTTGGGTAGTGGAATTTTTATTTTGAATAATGTTTTGTTATTGATCGCTAGTCGTTTTGCCAGATTTTACGCGATTATTTTGGTGATTTTTACTTTTGTGATTGAATTGTTGTTGAACATCGCTTTCTTTTTATTACTTTATTTAAATTTAAAACAATAAAAATATTATTTATGCAGACTTTTGAATTAATCAGAATCGCCATTTTATCCAGTGTGGCTTTTGTGTTGGCAATGGCTTTCACTCCGTTGTTAACGCATTTTTTGTATAAATATAAAATGGGTAAGCATATTCGTGATGCCAGTGCTGATACTCCGATTTTTACTAATTTACATAAAGCCAAAGAAGGGACGCCGACCATGGGCGGTATTTTAATTTGGGCGGTGACTTTATTGATGGCTTTGACTTTGGGAATTTTATCAGCTTTAACGGATATCGCTTGGTTGGATAAATTAAATTTTTTAAGTCGGGCGGAAACTTGGTTGCCGTTGGGAGCGTTGTTTGCTGCTTCTTTGGTTGGTTTGGTTGATGATTATTTAAATGTTTGTAAGATCGGTCCGAAAGGCGGTGGTTTGAGTATGCGCATAAAATTATTGATTTATACGGCGATTGCTTTGTTTGGAGCCTGGTGGTTTTATTATAAATTGGAATGGACGCAACTTCACATTCCGTTTATGGGGAACGTGGAAATTGGTTGGTTGTATATTCCATTTTTTATTTTTGTGATTGTGGCTACTTTGTTTTCTGTTAATGAAATTGATGGTTTGGATGGATTAGCCGGTGGCACGGTGGGCATGGCTTTGGGGGCTTACGGCGTGATTGCTTTTGTGCAGGGGCATTATGATTTGGCGGCGTTATGCGCGGTGATTTTGGGAACTCTGTTGGCCTTTTTATGGTTCAACATTAATCCGGCTCGTTTTTTTATGGGTGATACCGGTGCCATGGGTTTAGGAGTTACGCTGGGCGTAATCGCCATGCTGACTAACCAGGTTTTATTGCTGCCGATTATTGGATTTTTATTTGTGTTAGAATCTTTGTCTGTAATTGTTCAGTTGATTTCTAAGAAATTGCGTCATGGTAAAAAAGTATTTTTGTCCGCGCCGTTTCATCATCATTTGCAAGCCAAAGGTTGGTCAGAAACTAAAATCGTCATGCGTTTTTGGGTGGTGTCCGTGGTTTTCGCAGTGATTGGTTTGTTGATGTTCTTTATTGATATTTGGGGATTATAATATTGAAAATAAAATAAACATATGGAAAATCTTAATTGGCAAGAATTTTTTAAGGATAAAACTGTCACCGTGATGGGTTTGGGAGTTTTAGGTCGGGGAATTGCCGATACTAAATTTTTAGCGAAATATGCCAAGCAGGTGATTGTCACTGATTTAAAAAGTGATGAGGCTTTGCGCGTGGCGTTGAATGAACTGCAAGAGTTTTCCAATATTAAATATGTTTTGGGTGAGCATCGGGAAGAAGATTTTATTAATACGAATTTGATTTTAAAAAATGCGGCTGTGCCTCCATCTTCCAAGTATTTACAGATCGCTCGGGAACATAATATTCCCATTGAAATGGATGAATCATTGTTTGCCAAATTTAAACCGGATAATTGTAAAATTATTGGCGTGACCGGCACGAGGGGAAAAACCACGACCACTTTTTTGATTAATGAATTATTGCCTTTAACCGGCAAAAGATTTCATTTGGCTGGTAATGTTCAAGGAAAAGCGACTTTGCCCTTGTTGGAAATAGTGCAGCCTGGTGATTTGGTTTTGTTGGAATTGTCTTCTTGGCAATTGCAGGGTTTTGGCGATGCGCAAATCAGTCCGGAAATTGCCATTTGGACTAATTTATATCCGGATCATTTGAATTATTATCAGGGTTCCATGGAAGCTTATGCCAATGATAAGAAAAAGATTTATCTTTATCAAAAACCTGACGATGTTTATATTTATAATAATGATGATGAGTTTGTGCGTGCCACTGCCACGGAAAGTCAAGCGAAAACTATTCCTTTTGCTATCACTGATGTGCCGGCTGATTGGCACTTGAAATTGTTGGGGCAGCATAATCGGGCCAACGTGTCGGCTGCCTTGGCTTGTGGGCGAGTTTTGGGCTTGCAGGATGAAACTATGCGTTCAGTTTTGGAAAATTTTTCCGGAGTGGAATATCGTTTACAATATTTAGGACAAAAAGATGGAAAATTATTTTATAATGATTCCACTTCCACCACACCGATCGCTGGGATTACTGCTTTGCGTGCTTTTTCTGAGCAGGATATTTATTTGATTGCCGGCGGTGCTGATAAAAATTTGGATTTTAGCGATTGGGCTAAGGTCGCTCAGGAAAAAAGCAAAGCGATTTTTTTGTTAAACGGTGAAGGAACTGTTAAGATAAAAGCGGCTTTAGCAAGTTTGGGTGCCAGTGATTTAATCGCCGGAGAATATGATAGTTTGGTAGGAGCGTGGCAGGCAATTTTGGAAAAATCTGCTGATGGCGTAATTCTATTTTCACCGGCTTGTGCTTCCTTTGGAATGTTTAATAATGAATTTCATCGTGGAGAGAGTTTTACCGCTTTGGTTAAAGAATATTTAGCTCAATAAAAAAATGTCAGCGCAAATAAATAAAAAACAAAACATTGATCGGAGCCGTTGGAAAAAATGGCAACAGGGCATTGATTGGTATTTGCTCGGCAGTTTTTTAATTTGGATTTTGTTCGGTTTGTTGATTTTGGCTTCAGCCGGTACAGCGGTTGGTTATGAATTGTTTGGTGACAGTTATTATTTTGTGAAGCATCAACTTTTGTTGGGCGTGATTCCCGGCATGATTGGTATGTATATTTTAAGTAGGATTGATTATCATTATTGGCAACAATGGGCCAGTATTATGTTGTTTGCTTCTTTGTTACTTTTGGTTAGTGTGTTTATTCCTGGTTTGCGTGCTGAATATGGAACAGCTCATAGTTGGATTATGATTGCCGGCTATTCTTTTCAGCCAGCGGAATTGGTGAAATTAACTTTTTTGATTTATTTAAGCTCTTGGTTGGTTAACCGTGGAGCGGGAAAAATTAAAAATTTACAAGAAGGTTTGTTGCCATTTCTGTTTGTGTTGGGTTTGATTATGATTTTGATGATTTTACAACCGGATATCGGCACTATGTCCATTATTGTGATGACTGCTTTTGTGGTGTTTTTCGTGGGCGGTGGTGCTTGGCGTCATTTGTTTTTATTGGGTGGCTTATCATTATTGAGTTTGATGATGTTGATTAATTTTTCTCCTTATCGGGCGGAGCGTTTGATGACTTTTTTACATCCGGAAATTGATCCCCAGGGTATTGGTTATCATATTAACCAAGCGACTTTGGCCATCGGTAGTGGTGGTTTCATGGGACGTGGTTATGGGCATAGTCGGCAGAAATTTCAATATTTACCAGAAGTGGCCGGTGATTCAATTTTTGCGGTGATGTCCGAAGAACTGGGATTTTTAATGGCGGTTTTATTTTTATTGTTTTTATTATATGTCGCTTATCGAGGCGTGCTGGTGAGTTATCAAGCACCGGATCGGTTTGGACAATTATTGGGAATTGGCATTATTGCTTGGTTTATTATTCAGGCGTTTTTTAATATTGCATCCATGCTCAGTCTGGTGCCGATGACTGGCGTGCCTTTGCCTTTTGTCAGTAGTGGTGGTTCGGCGATGTTAATTAATTTGTTGGCTTTGGGGATTTTATTGAACATTTCCAAGCAACGAATGAAATCCGCTTAACTTAGCGTGAAATTTTTCTATTGGTTTGTCGTTTTAAAATTGCTATGATGTGAGTAGTTCTTTTTTTTTATACCAAACAAGTCGCTTAGCGCACTAAACAAGGAGGGTATAATTATGCCGCAAGAACAAAATACCAAGCCGTTTGTTCCGAATCCTTATGGCGAAAGGGGGAAATCTCTGAATGTGTCGTTGTCATTGAATCAGTGGCGGGAGCAGAATCGCTTACATGATTCAAAAACGATGTTGATTATTCACGAGGGCCCGGGCCGCGAAGAGTTTATGCGAATGGCGGCCAAGGTCAATGGTCAGGCACGGTCTTCAGACATTACCTTGTTACCAATAATGTTTACGATTAAGCAGCTTTTTCGCACCGGTTCCATTCAAGTATACTTGGATGAGGTGCATATCTGGGAAGATTCCCGGACCATCACTTTTTCCGGAAAGATGAATAGCGCCTTTCACAAATTGAGTTTGGTGGAGGTGCGTGGGGAGTATTCCGAGGAGAAGAAGCGGGGCGTTGTGCATTGTTTTGGTTGACGGTAATCGTCGGCGTTGATTAGTTTTTTTCATAGACGTGGTTTTCCGCGTCTTTTTTATTTAACAAATTCAAGTGTTTTAAAGTGTTTGACCGGTATATTAAAGTGGTGTATAATGTCATCAAGTGGTAGAGAGTGGGAAACTAAAAATAAAGATTATGATGATTGGCGAGTATCAACACAAATTGGATGAAAAAAATCGCATGGCTATTCCAGCGAAATTTCGTGTTGATTTAAAAAAAGGCGCCGTCGTCACCCGCGGTTTAGACAATTGTTTAACCGTTTATCCATTAGCTGAATGGAAAAAGTTAGCTGATAAATTGGCAGCTTTGCCAATCAGTCAGGGAAATAGTCGTGCTTTCGCCCGTTTCTTGTTATCCGGAGCGGCCGATGTCAGTTTAGATGGGAATGGTCGCATTCTCTTACCGGATTATTTGAAAAGTTTTGCTCATTTAAATTCAAAAGACAAAGTGATTGTCATTGGTATGCAAAATCGTTTGGAAATTTGGAGTGAAAAAGATTGGGATGTTTATCGAAAACAAACAGAAAAAGACAGTATTAAAATTGCGGAAGAATTAGAAAATTTAAACATCTAGGATTATGTCTTTACATCAAGCGGTTTTACCAAAAGAAGTTTTAGAATATTTAGACGTTAAAGCAAACGCTAATTATATTGATGTGACTTTTGGCCAGGGCGGACACAGTCGATTGATTTTAGAAGCGACAGCTCCTGAAGGAAAAGTTTTAGGGCTTGATTGGAACGAAGCAGCTTTTACCGGAGCCAGTTCTTTGAAAAATTTGTATCCTCAAAGATTAACTGTTAAATATGGAAATTTTGCTGATTTGGATTTACTGATGAAAAGTGAAAAAAGAAAATATTGGGATGGCATTTTAGCTGATTTGGGTTGGTCAATGGATGAAATCAAGACCAGCGGTAAAGGTTTATCTTTTCAGCTGGATGAGAAATTGGATATGGTTTATGGCAACGCTCAGGGTGATAATGCTTGGGATGTGATTAACAAAGCACCGTTTGAAAAGTTGTTGATGATTTTCCGTGAGTATGGAGAAGAACGTTGGGCTCATCGCATTGCTACTAGAATTGTGGAGCATCGAAAATTGGCAGCCATTGATACCAGTAAACAATTGGCTGATTTAATTGCCAATTCAATTCCCAAAAGATTTCACAGTCATCACATTCATCCGGCGACGCGCGTTTTTCAAGCGTTGCGAATTGCCGTTAATCATGAATTGGAAAATTTGGAAAGTTTTTTAGGTCAGGCGAAAAATTATTTAAAGCCGGGTGGTCGTTTAGTAGTGATTAGTTTTCATTCCCTGGAAGATCGCATTGTTAAAAAAGCTTTTAGACAATGGATGAAAGACGGAGAAGGAAAAGTGATCACTAAAAGACCAGTGATTGCCGGCGCCGAAGAATTGGAAAATAATCGGGCCAGTAGAAGTGCAAAGTTACGAGCGTGGGAAAAATTATAAGGATTTGGAATCTGATTTGTGAGATTCCCCGGCCGTAAGGTGTCATTCCAGAAAATTTTGAACGTAGTAAAAAATTTATCTGGAATCCCGTGATAGCAAACTTAGTTTCGTTCGTAACGATAATTTGCGAACAACAAAAAACAAAAAAAATCAAAAATAAAAAGAACCTATTTATGAGAAAACAAACAAGTATTTTAAAAAGTTTATTATTCAGTTTGTACAGTTTGAAGCAAAAATGTCGTTGGCGAATTTTTGTCAATTTAGGAATGTCTTGCGTAGTGTTGGGTTTAGCCGTTTATTATTTGGTACAAGTAAATAATTTAGCGATTACCGGATATAGTATTCGTGATTATGAGAAAAATATTAGTGATTTGGAAAATGATATCAAACGATTGGAATTAACCATCGCACAGAAACAGTCGGTAGCTGATTTGCAAACTAAATTGGGATCTCTCCAAGTGGAGCCCCTCAATAATTTAGTATATATTAATGCCTCTGACGTGGCATTAAAGTAAGTAGTAGCCAAAGTTTTTAACCTTAGAACAGCCATCAATTTTATTGGTGGTTGTTTTATTTTTGTTTCTGTCATCCTGAAATTGAATATCGTGATATAGTTCCCGTTTTGTCATGCCGAACTTGTTTCGGCATCTTTAATACATATTAGTATTATGTTTATGATAATAAAAATAATAATTACTTAGCACGACCGTTTTAGCAATTTTTACAAACAGTTCTTATTTGTTTTTTAGTCATATATTAAAGATCCCGAAACAAGTTCGGGATGACAATACAAAACCGGACCAATGGGCGGCATTAAAAACTAATCATCTTCATCATCTTATAATCAAATAAATCAGTGGTTAAAAAAACAGGGATTTTTGGTCCCTGCCATGTTAGACGGTTTGGAAATCAGTCCTCTTTCACCACCGGTTGTGGGCCGGTTTGGTGTTTGAGGTTTTTTTTTTTCTCAATGATATCCATGAAGGCTTCATAGATATATTTTTTGTAGAGTAGTCCATAGTAGACACCAGATGCCCAAGATATCATGAAGACAATCCACTGCATTGCTAAATGAATTTCTTGCCACGTTTTATTCATCGTGAAAGGCGTGATGTGTTTACTGATGAATTCCAATTGGATCGTGTCGCTGTAGTTGAACAACGCCAAGGAGAAGAATACTCCGGCGATACTCAGTGACACGGTTTTAAGTTTTCCCCAGATTTTGGCTGAAACTCCCAGCTTTTTTTCTGGTTCCTTAATGTCATCGGAGATGGGGGTTTTCAATTTCATGCGAAGATTCTCGGTAGTGGAATATATTATTCGCACACCGGAAATCGCGAATTCCCTGATGGTAATTACTAGGACGAAGGTCCAGTGAATTAATCCCAGTGATGCTAATGGTAGCAAGAGCATGGTGACTGAGATTTTATCACGAATATTATCAATGGTTCCGCCGATTTCACTGGCGGTGCCATCTTTTCGGGCGAAGTAGCCATCGATGGCATCACAGATCATACTGACGATGAAACAGTTAATCGCGGCGACCCACCATTTAATGGGCGAGGCACTTTTTTCTGCTATGTAGAAAAAAAGTGCCATCAGAATTGAAAATCCTAATCCCAATGCCGTTATCTTGTTTGCTCTAGACATTCTTCTTACTTCTTCCATGATCCACCTCCCTTTCTGAGTCCAAAATCATGGATATGAAAATGGATACGAAACACGAGACTAACGCCAGCACTTCGAATAACATGTGTGTTTCCACCAGCAAGACAAGAATTACCAGGATGATGGAAAACAACAGCCCCATTAACGAGGACTTATTTTCTCGAGACATTCTTCTTGTTTCCATAATTCACCTTCCTTTCTGATGCTAATCATAGCGATAATTATTGCTTTTTGTCAAAAAATAAGGTTTAGTGTAGAATAATGAAGTAAGATTTTAGATTGTAGAAATAAAAAAGAGTCCATGCTATATTGGACTCATGCATCGTTTTTTATTGGTGCCAGTCAATGTTGTCCGGTCCGATCTCATCGTCTTTTTCGACTTTCCCATCCTTTTCGGCTTTGCCGTCCTTTTCGACACCGGACTTGTAAAAGATGTAGAAAATCGGCCAATCATCGATATCGGTCGTGACATTCCGTTGAATGTCGTCCGGTCCGATCTCGTCGTCTTTTTCGGCTTTCACATCCTTTTCTGCTTTGCCGTCTTTTTCGACTTTGTAGAAGATGTAGAAGATCGGCCAACCATCGCTATCGGTCGTGACATTCCGTTGAATGACCTTTTTGGAGTTCTCTTTGAGCCAATCGTTAATCTCCTCAAGAACATTTTCTATGGAATCTTCTTTGTGACCTCTACATTTGAATATAATTACCTGTTCCATGTTGTACCTCCTATTTTTATTTAATAACATTAAGAGATTTCTGTCAATGGTGGTTTTCACCAATTGTCATAAAATTATAAAAATTTTATGTATAAACTAATCAAACAATCCGATCAGTCAAAAGCTCGCTTGGGTGAGCTCAAAACCGCGCATGGAACGATTGCGACGCCTTTTTTTATGACTATTGCCACCAAGGGCGTGGTGCGCAGTGTGGACGCGGTGGAACTGAAAAACGATTTGCATCTACCAATTATTTTAAGCAATACTTATCATTTGTGGCTCCGGCCGGGTTTGGAAGTTTTGCAAGCGGCTGGTGGTTTGCATTCATTTATGAATTGGCATGGCCCGATTTTGACCGATAGTGGTGGTTACCAGGTGTTTTCTTTGTCACATTTGCGAAAATTAAGCGAAGAAGGCGTTAAATTTCAATCACATATTGATGGGCGTTGGTTGTTTTTAAGTCCCGAAGAAGCGATTAAAATTCAGCAGACCATTGGTTCGGATATGATGATGGTTTTGGATGAGTGTGTGCCTTATCCAGCGGAATATGATTATGCCAAGCAATCCACCGAGCGTAGTTTGCGTTGGGCCGAACGCTGTTTGGAATATAAAAATAATAATGATGATTATAAGTCTAATGCTCAGCAGGCGTTGTTTGCCATCGTGCAGGGTGGAGTTTACCAGGATTTGCGTCAAACTAATGCCAGAGAATTAGCAAAATTGAATTTTGATGGTTATGCGGTGGGCGGTTTGGCCGTGGGCGAGCCTCGTCAGGAAATGTATCAGATTTTGGATTGGGTGATTCCGGAATTGCCGGAGAATAAAGCTAGATATTTGATGGGCGTCGGTTATCCGCAGGAAATCGTGGAAGGGGTGCGTCGGGGGATTGATATGTTTGATTGTGTCATCCCAACGCGGGAGGCGCGGCACGGACGTTTGTATTTGTGGCAACATGATGATTTGAGTGTGGAGGATTTTTATTCCACCATTCATATTAAGAATGAACAATTTCAGCAGGATTTTGCGCCAGTGGATGCGCAATGTGATTGCTATACTTGTAAAAATTTCACTCGAGCTTATTTAAATCATCTGTTTAGAGTGGATGATCCGTTGTTTTTGCGTTTAGCGACCATTCACAATGTTAGTTTTTACCAAAAATTGATGGGAAAGATTCGTGCGGCGATTGAGGGTGGGAGTTTGTAGGATTTTTTGAAAATTGCTAAAGTGTAGGTGTGAATTTATGTTAAGTTTGATTTAAAATAAATAATCTAAATAGAAGCTTTTTATTAATTAGTTCAAATTATTATGAAAAACAACAAAGTATTGGGAATTATCCTTGCTGTTATTATTATTGCGGTGTTTGTTGGTGGCGGAGTTTATTGGTGGCAAAAAAAAGAACCTCTTACTTATTCTGTAAATGGTATTACTGTTTCTGTTTCTAAAGAAACATCCCCATTTGATTATACTGCTGATCAATTGTTCTCTATGGCTCAGGAATGCGGCAACGAGCAGACTTTAAGTTATTTTAGTGACTTGGTTTCCAAGTTTAGTGGTGTAAATAAAACGGTTTATAATTTTAAGTATATTGGTGAAAGCCAAGAATCAGATGCTTTTGTAGTAACTCTATTACCAAATAATGCCGGTTATTTTTCTCTTGCTGATTTTCAGAAAGATTTTGATCAATGTTCTGCCGGTGGAGACGCTTATCCTACAATGTTAAATAGTGATTGGCTTCTTTTTGTTAATTCCTGCGGAAGTGGTTTTGATGACGGTTCTGGCAAGTTGATGGGTTGTCAGGAGGTGCGTGATGTTGTTGAACCAACATTAAAGCTTAACTAAAGTCAATTTCCTGATATTTCATATGATTAAAATTAGAAAACATCAAAGAGAGGACATTCCTTATCGTCTCAAATGGTTAAATAATCCAAAAGTTAATGAATTTTTAGGTGATGATCATGCAAATGGGACAACTTTAGCAAAACAAAAAAAGTGGTTTGATATTTATGAAAAGTCTAAAAATAAGAAGTTTTTTACCATTTGCGATAACAAAAAACCAATAGGAATGTTTGGCTTGTACAATATCGATAAGACTCTTAATAGTTCTGATTTATTTATTGCTATTGGAGATTATGAATACCGTGGAAAAGGAATTGGCAAAATTGCCATGAAATGGTTAATTGACTACGGATTCAAAAAACTCAAACTTCATAAAATCAAATTGGGAGTCGCTGAAGATAATTTATCAGCAGTGAACCTTTATAAATCGGTTGGTTTTGAAATAGAAGGAATTTTAAAAGATGAATATTTGATTAAAGGTGTTTATCACAACGATATAGCAATGGCAATCTTCAATAATGATCAAAATTAGAAAACATTTATTTTAGGACATTCCTTATTGTGTGAAATGTTTGAGTAATCCAAACGTAAACAAGTTTAGTGGTGATGAGTTGGGGCAAAAAACAACATAGTAAGAATAAAACAATCTAAATTTTTAATTTTTATGAAAAAACTAATAATAATCAGAGGACCATTAGGCGTTGGTAAAACAACTGTTTCTAAAATCCTGGCACAGGATTTGCATCTAAAGTATTTGTCATTAGATCAAATTATTGATGAGAATCACTTAATTCCCATTAATGCCGAGGGTGTACCTCTTGAAAGTTATCTAAAGGCCAATGAAATAATTCTTGAACTTGCCAATAGAAGTGAAGATAGCTTCATTATTGACGGGTGCTTTTATTATCAAGAACAAATTGATGACCTGGTCAAAAAATTTGATAATAATGTGGAAATTTTTACTATTACTAGCGAAGTGGAAAAGTGTATTGAGAGGGATTCTAAAAGATCAAAAGTTTATGGTGAAGATTCGGCTAGATTTGTACATATGGTTACTACAAAAATCAAAGCTGGTCATGAAATTGATAATACTGACTTAAGCACCGCTGAGACGGTTGAGAAAATTATTAAAATCATTTAAATGAAAAATATTTTTGAAAATTTTTTCAGTCCAAAAAAGACAAATAATTCTTTTGAAGTTGTTGAAAATAAAATATTAGAAAAACTTGATTCTCTTGGAATTAATTATAAGTATTCAAAAAATCGAGATGGCAAACTTATTTATACCTTTTTGAATGTGCAAGAGGCTGGTGGCGGTGCTTTTTATCTTGATGCAAAAGACAAAAGAATTGTTTATTTTTCATTCCATCACGATGAGAGTAAATTTAGGCACCCAGAAGATATGCATGAGATTTCATCAGATGAGTTACTGGATTATGCAAATAAAAAATTTTCAGATGTGGATGAAATTATTTATAGTTGCTGTTATCCTGATTCTGCAAGAAAAAGATTTCAAAAGCCAGTACTTATTATAGGATCTGGTTCTTCAGAATACAGAACGGTACATAATAGTATAAATAATTCGATTACCTGTTCTCCAGTAGAGTGATTTTAAGAATAAAAAATAATGTCAGTTTTTACCAAAAATTGATGGCTAAAATCCGCGCGGGGATTGAGAGTGGGAGTTTGTAGGATTTTTTGAAAAGATTTTACTTTTTAAAATAAATATTATGAAAATGCCAGGTGGTGAATATTTCGAAACGAAAAAACCGTCGCTTAATGATTTATTACAGATTGATGGTTTGTCTTTTAATGCAGAAAAAATTTGTAAAGACGAAGATTTTGTAAGTGCTTTTTCATTGGCAGTACCAGATGTTGAAATGCAGAAAAAGTTTATTTTGAATACCTCAAACTATGAAATGGGTAAAGATTATGATCCAAAATATGTTTTACTTTTTAGAAGGACTTTGCCTTCTGATACTCCAAAATATGAAGAACGCTGGGCAAAAGAATATGTTCAAGTGCGGAACGGCTTAAGAAAAGAAATACCCGATGGACCTCATAGATTGCATAGTATTATTTTATGTGATTCTTTGCAGCATCTTTTAAGCAATGGCGAAAAAGGCGGGGAAACAAATCCATTTACTGATGGTGAAATAGTTGTAAATTTTCCAAGTTATGATCAAAATACGTGTGTTTGTAAATTTAAGCCACGGGGTGAAAAGCAAAAATTAGACGAATATCTCAAAACGGAAAATGCTATAACCCAAGGGGAAATATTGCGTATTGTTCAAGAATCAAAAAGACAAACAAAAATTGACAACTAAAATCCGCGCGGCGATTGAGGGTGGGAGTTTGTAGTTGTAAAAACTTTGCTATCTTTTTGTAAAAATGTTATAATAATTATATGAATCAAATTTAATTTATTATAATTTATAAAAATTATGGAAGATTGGAAAAATCAATGGTCTCCAAAAATTGAAGCACTTGCAGGTCAGCATATTACTGGTTTTGCACAACAGTTAATTGATATGGCAAAAGCAAGGAACAAAAAAGTTGTGGGTAGTTTTGATGATATTGATCTTGTTGTAGATCCCGAATCAAATGTGTCGGTTGATGATTTGGTGCAACATTTTAGAAAAGAACAAAAAGAAAGAGATGAACAATATGAAAGATCACCAGAGGGAATTAAGTTGGCAAAGGAGAGAGAAGAAAGAACACAAGAAAAGCAGGAAAAAGCTAGTCAGCTTATAGAAAAATTAAAAGGTATAAATTTTTCAGATTATGAAACGGTTCTTGAATGGCTTTGTAATTTTCAAGAAGCAAGTGATCATATTGGTGTGTCTTTTGATAAAAATCAAATTATTTCAATATTTAAAGATCATGGTTTTGATATAGGAGTAAATATGAAAAAAGCTTTTGATAGAGATGACGCTGAAAATTTTGCTAAATATATAATAAAGCAAGCAGTTGAGGGAATAGATGAGGGGGGATCTCCCCAGAAGGTGGTTCATAAATTCACAAATGATTGGAAGCGAAAGTTTGGAAAACGAAAACAATCAGATGCTAAGAGAATTGAAGAATTAAAAAAAGGTTTATAGCTTTTTGCCCGACTATGTCGGGCTTTTTTGTCTTTTCAAAACTTGCTTTAAATAATTTGACTATATTTTTATAAAAATTAAAGTAAAATATATGAAATGCCTACAAGACAGCGAAGAACAATCAGCCTTGCGGTTTCTAGAAAAAGCAGCCGAAGTTGCCAGAGGTGCTACTTGTGAACGCGCCAAATGTGGTTCGGTGATTGTTAAAGATGATGAAATCATTGGTGTTGGGTTTAATAGTCCGCCTCACAATGATGAATCCCAACGCCGCTGTGCTTGCGAGAAGAGCGAGTATCATCAAAAGGTTACAGATAAAACTTGTTGCATTCACGCTGAGCAACGCGCGATTATGGACGTCTTGCGGAAAAATCCAGATAAAATCATTGGATCCAGATTATATTTTATTCGTTTGGATGTTGACGGCAATATGACGCGAGCCGGTGAACCATATTGCACCATTTGCAGCAAAATGGCGTTGGATGTCGGTGTGGCTGAGTTTGTGCTGTGGCACGAACGGGGAGCTTGTGTTTATGATACGGGCGAATATAATGACTTATCTTTTCAGTTTGGAAAGCAGGAAGCGTAAAAACTTTGCTATCTTTTTGAAAAAATGCTATAATACTCTTGCTTACCCAATAAGCAAAAATAAAAATTGAAACCATTTCTAACATGGCAAAATTTTCTGATAAACAAAAACAGACTGCACCTAATCCTAAAGATTTAGTGCGTTATCATTTGCAGAAACGTCGCACCAACAAGACTTATTTGTATTTCATGCTGGTGGTGGCGGTTTTTGGTTTTGGCGTGGTGAATTTGATTTTAAATACTAAGACCAGCAGTCAGGCCAGTGAAACTGTCGTGGATCAAGTGACTTTGAATCCAGGAATCAATGTGGAAGAACAAGTTCCAACGGTGCATGGTGTTTTCCCACCAACCAAGCAAGAGGTTTTGTTACAGGAAATGATGGCTCAGGAGGGTTATGATATGACTGAGCAGGAGAAATTGTATTTTGGAGAGTAGGGTTTTATTTTTATAATTTCGTCAATGTGGATTGGCGATTTTTTGTTTGCATTCTTATTTTAATTTGCTTGGTAAAATTTGAGCTAGAATGATAGCAACAATTGGTCCACCTAAAAGCAGAATTGTGGCTTGGGTGGTTTGTAAATCCCAAATAAATGTCATTGGGATGGTTATTAAAAGAAAAAATAAAACAATTAAACCAACAATTTTCCAATAAGTTCTGGTTATTTTTAATATTTTATCTGTTATCAAGAGGCCGCTAATTAATCCCAAAAAAGCACCGAAGGGGATTGTTATTAATTCAATTTCATCATAGTTAAAGAGTGGTTTAAATTTCGGTATGTTCCAAATTTTTATAGCAATCATCAAAAATATAAAATGGAAAGCCGATGTTGCGAACATTGTAAATATTAATTGCGTATTGATTTTCTTTGTAATTGAAATATTATTTTTATTAATCGGTTTTTCTTGGGTTGGAAGCTCTCGTTTTTTGCTTGGGGCAATAAAGGGAATTAAAGATAAAACCAATAAAATTACAGGATAAATTGCATACGTCCAATATTCAAAACTGTCGTATTTGGCAAACCATGTTTGGGGAAAAATATCAATTATTAAAAATGTAATAATTAGTGATGGGACAATAATTCTGGTGTATTCCCTTGTGACTTTAAATAATTTTTCCACCATATAAAAGGCTAAACTGGAGAATAGAATTGAACCAAAAAATGCGCCAACGGTGCTATATGTTATCCAACCGCCGGAGTCTCCATCGGCTAAAATGTGAATGAAGAACCAATGAACAGATGGATAAACCACTAATGATAATCCTGTTAAACCGATAATAAATCCCAAAACTGTTCCTAAAACAGTAAAAACACCGGTTGCGATTATTTTTGTGCTAATTTGAGCTGAAACCATCAATGGTTTTTTTAAGTTGTTATTCATAAAATGAAAAGTTAATAATACTTATATATATATTTATATTCTGCTATTTTTTAATGAAAAAGTCAAATAAAAAAATCCTCATCGTGTTAATGCGGTGTGGTTTTTTGCAAAAACGAGGGGGAGATGGTAGAATTAAAATGTGATTGTTTAGAAAATGAGTTAAATGTTTTTTTTATATTTAATTAAAAAATATGCAAAATGATATTGATCCTATGAAACCACAAATAATTGTGGAATGTGAGAATTTAATGAAAAAGACTGAATGTGTTCGTTCTGAATTATTTAATCTTTATCAAATGGAATTTTCTTTGTTGGTTGGCATTGCTATAGGCGTTTCTGGTGGAATTTTAGGAAACTTTATATATAATATATTTGATAAAAGTAGCAAAATTTATTGGGGGGTATTTACATTGTTGTTTATTATTTTTTTATTATTAATTTGTAAAGTATATCAAAAAATTAAATATTTAAATAAATTATATAGAGAAAATGATATTATTTATAAATCATTAATTGAAATTAAAAAGGAATGATAGGAAGAGTTTTTTTTACTTCTCAAAAATCAAATAAAAATTATTTAATTCATATGAATTTATTCTGTTTAACAAAGAATTAATATGCCAAATTTTAATGATTTAAACCTTGATAATTGGAAGAAATCAGAAATTTGGACTGATAGTCTTTGGATTATTAATGAAAGAGATAAAAGTGGCAAACATACTAATTTTTACCACGGAAATTTTGTTCCCCAGATTCCTCATCAATTAATTTTAAGGTATTCAAGGGAGAATGATTTGATATTTGATCCGTTTTTGGGTAGTGGCACAACAGCTTATGAATGTGAAGTTTTAAAAAGAAATTTTGTCGGGGTAGAAATTCAAAAGGAATTAATGGAAAAAGTTCAGAATAATTTAGATAAAACGGATAGGATTGCAAAAGTATTTTGTGGGGATAGCACAAAAAAGGAAACTTTTGAGGAATTAAGATTGTTTTTAAAGGAGAAAGGACAGAATACTGTTCAATTAGCTATTTTTCATCCACCCTATGCAGATATTGTTAAATTTAGTAACTTGGAAAATGATTTATCAAATAAAAAATCATTAAAAGAATTTTTAGAAAGTTTTAGTTTGGTATTACAGAATACAAAGTGTATAATGAAAAAGGGTGGATACTTGGCAATAGTGATTGGGGATAAATACTCGTCTGGCCAATGGATACCACTTGGGTTTTATTGTATGAATGAAGCGCAGAAACTTGGAATGATTTTGAAGTCTGTGGTTGTGAAAAATATGGAAGGAAATAGAGCAAAAATGAATAAGGAAGGAATTTGGCGATATAGAGCTTTAACGAGTGATTATTATATATTTAAACACGAATATATTTTTATTTTTAAAAATTAGATTATGAACTTAAAAAATAATTTTTCTACTGATACAGCCAAAAAAATCTTTGGAAACAAAGGAAATGCTGAAAATTTTTTGTTAGCACTACAAAAAAAGAAACAATTTGATCTGCCGACCAGAGAAATAACAAGAGGGGTAAACAAAGGGCAATTTGTTTTAGATTTAGATACAAACCAATTGTGGACAAAGATTGTTGAATTCTGGGATTTTGAAAATGGCGAATCAATTATCAGAGAATTATTTAGTCAAACTGATAAATATCAAAGTGGTAAAGATTCATATTCTACAATGAATATTTTACTTGGGGAATGGGAAAAATTAAAACTAGGTAATATTGCATGGCCTTTTTCGCAAGGGGATTTTGACGGTTTTGTGCAAAGATTAAATGCTGAAAAGTCTGATGGTTTTCGAAAAGACGAAAAAGTAAAACATGCGGCTGTAAAATATAGAAGAATTAAAGAAATAAATACTGTAAGAAACGATTTTATTGAAACGTTAATTTTTGAAAAAAATAAAAATATTTTACCAACATTAAATCATAGAAGAGGTGTGGATTTTTTTATAAATGGAATTTCATTTGATCAAAAAGTTGCCAAAAGTCCAACAAATGAATTTAAAGGAGATTTCGGAGAAAACTGGAAAGAATACGCAGTTCAAAATCCACACAAAGTAGCTGAATATCTTTATAAATATCAAGATGAAGGAAGATTTGGAGCTGATAGCAGATTATTAGTTGTCTATCTTGATGAAGATGTTTCAATAGAAAAAATTGCAAATATTATTGAGGAAACTGATTTAGAAAATCCCTTAGAAATTAATTTTGAATATACACATAATAAAGGTAAACCTACTGAGAAAGTTAAAACATACAAAGTGAATTGTTTTATAATTCTATTAAAAAATTAGTTATGAATTATATAGGATCAAAAAAATCTCTTCTGCAGTTCTTGGAAGCATCAATTTATCAAGTAGTTGGTAAAAAGGATTTTACTTTTTTAGATTTGTTTGCGGGAACTGGTATTGTGGGTCAACATTTTAAAAGCAAAGGACATAAGGTTATTGCTAATGATTTGCAATATTATAGTTTTGTTCTTAATAAAAACTATATTGAAAATCACAAGGTTTTAAAATTTGTAGGGTTGGAAGAATATTTGGAAGATTTGAAAAATATAGATTATGAAGAGAGGGCCAATTTTGTTTGTGGATTTTTAGATTGTTTAGACTTGAAAGAGGGTTTTATTTATAAGAATTATTGTTTAGGGGGGACGAAGAATCAGGAGTTTCAAAGACAGTATTTTTCTGATAAAAACGGCAAAAAAACAGATACAATAAGAAAAAAAATAGAAGAATGGAAAGAGAATGGAAAAATTAATGATAATGAATATTATTTTTTACTCGCTACTTTAATAGAAAATATAGATAAGGTTGCCAATACAGTATCTGTTTATGGGGCATTTTTGAAGCAATTGAAAAAATCCGCACAAAATGAATTTCTAATGAAACCGGCAAACTTTGTATTAAATGATAATGAACATAAAGTTTTTAATGAGGACATTGAATCTTTGATTGAAATAATACAGGGGGATGTTCTGTATCTTGATCCTCCATATAACCAAAGACAATATGCACCGAATTATCATTTGTTGGAAACTATCGCAAAATATGATAATCCGAAAATTAAAGGGAAAACCGGACTTAGGGATTATTCAGATCAAAAATCAAAATTTTCACAAAGAAAAGATGTGTTAAATTCTTTTGAAAATATAATACAAAAAGCAAAGGTAAAATATATTTTTTTGAGTTATAATAATGAAGGATTGATGACAGAAGCTGAAGTCAAGGCTATTATGTCTAAAAGAGGACGGTATGGGGTGTTTAAAAAAGAATATAATAGATTTAAGGCGGATAAAACGGAAAATAGAAATCATAAAGCTACAAAAACGGTGGAGTATTTGCATTATGTGATATGTGATGAAAGATAAAAATTTTTATTTTGATTAACAAAATTATGAAAAACACAAGTGAACAGTTATCTCAAGGGCAGACTAAAAAGTGCCCTGAGTGTCAAGAAAATATTCAGCTTGGTGCTAAAAAGTGCAAACATTGTGGGGCTGATCTACACAATTGGTTTATGAAACATAAAATTATAACGGTTATATTAATTTTTTTGGGGATTGGAATGATTGGAAGTGCTTTGGAGGGAAATGAAACTAAAAATCCATCTAGAAATTTGTCCAATACAAATAGTACGAATAAAACACAAGATGTTGGAACCACTCCAGATATATTAGTTGAAACAAATGATCAGTCTAAAGACGTATCTGTTCCAACTGAGTATAAATCAGCCCTTAAAAAGGCTACAACATATGCTAATTCAATGCATATGTCAAAGCGTGCTGTTTATGACCAGCTTGTTTCCGAATATGGAGAAAAATTTACGCCAGTAGCAGCACAATACGCAATAGATAATGTTCAATCTGATTGGAATGAAAATGCTTTATCTAAAGCAAAAACTTATCAAAATACTATGAATATGTCGCCAGCTGCCATTCGTGATCAACTAATTTCTGAGTATGGGGAAAAGTTTACGCAGTCCGAAGCTGATTATGCGATTGAACATTTGAATGATTAGAGGGTTCGTTGTTTTCGATATATCCCTAGAACAAACCTTGCCCTCCGCTCATATTTGTTCTAAAATCTAGATATTCTAATTTCAATATTTAAAGATTTTTTAGTGAAAAAGTTTCTTTTGCACGCTTGCTGCGCGCCGTGCTCAATCTATGTTTTGGAGAAATTACGGACGGATTATGACGTGACCGTCTTTTTTTATAATCCCAACATCCACCCACGCGCCGAGTATGAACAACGTAAAAACGAGCTGTTGCAGTATTGTGAAAAGTTGAATATTCCCTTTGTGGATGCGGATTATGCTTATCAGAAATGGTTTGCTTTAACGGATAAACATAAAGACTGTCCGGAAAAAGGTGAGCGTTGTGCCTTGTGTTTTCAGGAACGGTTGAGTGTTAGCGCGGAATACGCTCAGAGCCATAATTTTGAGCTCTGGGGCACGACTTTGACCATTAGTCCACATAAGGATGCTGTTTTGATAAATAAGCTTGGTCAGGAGTTGGCTGCTAAAGTCGGCGTGGCGTATTACGAGGCAGATTGGAAAAAAGCTGATGGTTTTAAAATCGCCAGCCAAATGAGTAAGGATGAAGGATTTTATCGGCAGGATTATTGTGGTTGCGTGTATAGTTGGCAGGAACGGTTTACTGATTCAAAATTTAATTAATGATATTCTTTCGGCTGTAATGTGTCATCCCAGAAAAAATCTTATTTCTTTTGTAGGGGCGAATAATTATTCGCCCTTCCACAATAATCACATTCGTGCCGTAGGCGAGATCCTGGATAAATTTTGCAGGATGCAAAATTTTCCAGGATGACAACAAAAAATATGAAAATCAATTATCAAAAAGAATTAAACGAGGAGCAATATGAAGTGGTGACCGGTGCGGACGGTTATTCTTTGGTTTTGGCGGGCGCGGGAAGCGGCAAAACCCGAGCGATCACGTACCGCGTGGCTTATTTGTTGGATCAGAAAAAAGCGGCGGCCAATGAAATTCTATTAATGACTTTTACCAATAAAGCAGCCAAGGAAATGTTGCATCGAGTGTCGGAATTATTGGATGATAGCGGTCAGAGTGTTTTGGGCGGGACCTTTCATCGTTTAGGAAATTTGTTTTTGCGTCAGCATATTCATTTATTGGGTTATAAACCGGATTTTAATATTTTAGATCAGGATGATAGTCAGCGTTTGATCAATTCTACTTTTACGAATTTGAATATCAATATCAAAAAGGATGCTTTGCCACCGATTGGTATGATTCAACATATGATTTCTTATGCCAATAACACGCGGCAAACTTTGGATGAAGTGATGAGTTTCTATGATGTGCATTGGGCGGCCCAGGATAAAATCAATGCCATTGCCAAAGCTTATCAATCCGGAAAAAAACAAAATAATGCCGTGGATTTTGATGATTTGTTGTCTTTGTGGTTGGAAATTTTGGAACAATATCCCAGCGTGGCGGAAAATTCCAGTAAAAAATATAAATATGTGTTGGTGGATGAGTATCAGGATGTTAACTATATTCAGGCGCAGTTGGTAAAATATTTGGGCAAGGAAAATAAAAATATTTTGGCGGTGGGTGATGATGCCCAGTCCATTTATTCTTTCCGAGCGGCGGATGTTAATAATATTTTGTCTTTTGCTAAGGATTATCCCAATGCTAAAATTTTCAAATTGGAAAAAAATTATCGTAGTTCGCCGGAGATTTTGGCTTTGTCCGAATCCAGCATTATGAACAACGATTCCCAGTATCGTAAAAGATTGGAAGCAATGAAGGATAGTTCCAGTCAACCACAATTGGTGAAAATGTTAAATCCGAAAAAACAAGCGATTTTTGTGGCGCAAACCATTCGAGAATTGCATCAACAAGGATATTCCTATTCCAGCATTGCCATTTTGGCGCGCTCGGTTTATCAAACCATTGATATTCAGTTGGCTTTGAGTAATTATAATATTCCTTATTCGGTGCGTGGTGGCCAAAAATATTTTGAACAAGCGCAGATTAAAGATTTATTGTCGTTTGTGAGAGTTTTGTATAATTTTAATGATACTTTGGCTTGGCAAAGAATTTTAGCTTTGGCTGATGGCATTGGTGAAAAACAGAGTCAGGCGATTATTGATTTTGTGACTTCGCAGGATTCCTTGGAAGTGGCTTTGGGACCGGGTTTTATTCCTAAACAGAAAAAAGCGCAACGTTCATGGGAAGATCTTAAAACTTTATTGCATGACGCTAAATTCAGTTTTTCTGATCAGGACCATTATAATTTAGCCGGCATGATCAAATATTTATACGAAAGTTTTTATCGGGGCAAAATGCGTGATTTTTATACGGAAGATTTCAGCGATCGGGAGGAAGCGGTGGAGCAGTTTATTGATTTTGCTAGTAATTATAAAGATTTAAGACAGTTTCTATCGGATGTTTGTTTGGATGAGGAATTGTGGCAGGCCAATAAACAAAAGGAAATGGAGGATGATTTTGTGCTGTTGAGTACTATTCATCAATCCAAAGGTTTGGAGTGGAGCGTGGTTTTCGTTTCCAATTTATATCAAGGAGCGTTTCCTCATTACAAATCTTTGGACAATCAAAAAGAAGTGCAGGAAGAGCGGCGTTTGTTTTATGTGGCTTGCACCCGTGCCAAAGAAAAATTATATTTGTTGTTTCCTTTGCGTTCTCAACATTATATGTATGGCGAAGTGATGAACGAGCGTTCTCAATTCATTGAAGAAATTCCCGAGGATTTATACATTGAAAGCAGCTTTACGGATTCGTCGTTTATGTGATAAAATATCAGAAAGCTTTTAAAGCAAAAATAAAATTATGGCGCAGGTTGATGTATTTTTTAATAAAGCGATTGAAGCGAAAGTTTCTGATCTGTATTTGATTGGCGATCAATATCCGATTGCTCGGGTTGATGGCAATCTTTTGATTTTAGATGAACAGTTTATGCCCAACGCCAAGTTGGATCAGTTGTTAATGGAAATTTTGACACCAGCGCAGCAACAATTTTTTGTCAAAAATCGTGATTATGATTTTGCTTATACTGTTTCCAAAAGACGTTTTCGTGTAAATATTCATTTTCAAAATAATAAATTGGGGATGGTGGCTCGTTTGATTCCTGATACCATTCCATCTTTGGAGAGTTTGGATTTTACGCCGGCCATGTTGAATTTTACCGGTTTGAAAGATGGTTTGGTTTTAGTGACCGGCGCCACCGGTTCTGGTAAATCCACGACCTTGGCGGCGATGATTAATTATATTCATCAAAGAACTTCCAAACATATTATTACCATGGAAGATCCGATCGAGTTTGTTTATCCGGAAGGGAAAAGTATTATTGAACAACGGGAAATCGGTAAAGATACGCCGACTTTTGCTTCGGCTTTGAAATATGCTTTGCGTCAGGATCCAAACGTTATTTTGGTGGGTGAAATGCGCGATCCGGAAACCATTCAAGCGACTTTAACCGCCGCTGAAACCGGCCATTTGGTTTTTTCCACTTTGCATACTTATAATGCGCCGGAAACCATTGAGCGTATCATTTCAGTTTTTCCGGAATATAAACAGCAACAATTATTGGTGCAGTTGGCTTCTACTTTGCGTGGCGTAATTTCTCAGATGTTAGTGCCGAAAATTGGTGGCGGACGCGTGCCGGTGCGAGAAATTTTGATTAACAACGTGGGCGTGGCTAACTTGATTCGTAATCATCGCATTGAGCAAATTAAAAATGTGATGCAAACTTCTTTGACCGAAGGTATGATTACTTTGGATTATAGTTGTAAGGCTTTGTTTGATGAAAATTTGATTACTCAGGAAACTTATGATTATATTCTAGAAGGCGTTGCTCGTTTGAGTCGTGAGCAATAATTTTACAGAAAATAACAAATAATTCTTCTTTTATGTTCAATCTGAAAAAAGGCGCTTTATTATTGGGCGTTTTTGGCAGTGTTTTGTTGATGAGCGCTTGCAATCCTTTTCTAACGGATAATCAGGTGGTGGAAAAAATGCTTGTCCAGAGCACCAAAGTACAATCCAGTAGTATTGATGCCACTGTTGATTTTAATATTTCCTCTCCGGAAACCGGTGCCATGTCTATGTCTTTGGGAATTGTCGGTCAATATGCCGTAGAAAATATGGAGGATAAGGATAATTTCAAATATATTTATGATTATAATTTGGGCGTGGCCGCTGCCTATGGTGGAATGACTTTTAGTGGAGATGCCAATTTGATTCAAACTGAAAGTAAATTTTACGTAAAATTAAATAATGCTCCTTTGTTGCCCATGTTTGATTTGGAAGCCTATAAAAATCAATGGTATTCCTTTGATTTCCAGCAGATGATGGCCGATGCCGGAGTGGAAACCATGCCTTCTTCCATGGATTGGAAGCAAATAAATGGATTGGTGACAGAACTTAATCAGGTGGTGGCAAATTCTCAATTTTTAACGGTTAAAGATGATTTGGGAAAAACCAAAATCGGTGATTCTAAGGTTTATCATTTCCAAGTGGCTTTGGATGAAGCTAATTTCAAAGAGTTGTTAGTAAAAGTGATGGAGAAAGTCGCTACTGCTTCCGGTGAAGAAATTGTGATGGATGAGACTATTAAAGCGGAAATGGCGGCCAGTATGGATGAAATGTTTAAAATCTTAAATATCAATAATATTGAAGTTTATATTGATACGGAAACTTTTGATTTGCGTCGTTTGGTGATGGAAATGAGCGTGACCGCTCCGGAATCTATGGGACTTTCCGGCGCGGAAAATGTTGATATGAAGTGTAGCGTGGCTATGACCATGGATAAATTCAATCAGATTAAAATTAGTGATATTGCTATTCCAGCGGAAAGCAAAGATTTGTACCAAATGTATATGGAAGAAAAAACCAAGATGATGGAATTGGAAGCATTGGAATCAGAAGACGTTGATTTGGAAATTTCTGATGAGGAATTGTTTGGTGATATTCAGGCTGATGAAATTAATACTGATGAATTAAGTGATGAAGAATGGTTGAATTTGGAATTAGAATTAATGGAAGATGAATTGAATCAATAATTTATTAATTGAGTACTTGGTATGGCGGAAGTGAGGCACAATTTTAACCGGTTTCTGATTTTGTTGTTTTTTTTCGTGATTGCCGTGGTGGTAATGATTGTGCGTCTCTTTGTGTTGCAAGTGATTCAGTATGATCATTATAAAGCTTTGGCTTCCGGTCAATATGAAGTTTTTAAGGAATTATTTCCGGAACGTGGCAATATTTATACCAATGATAACGGACAACTTTATCCGATTGCTTTAAATCGTGATAAGGGCTTGATTTTTGCCCAACCGAATATTATTAAAGATCCACAAAACGTGGCCGAATCTTTGTATGAATTGTTGGCCATCAGTGATGAAACCGAACGAGCGACTATTTTGGAAAAATTAAAGAAAGCGGATGATCCCTATGAAATTATTCAGAAGAATTTGGATGAAGAGGTTTATTTGAAAGTAAAAGATGCCAAATTGGAAGGGATTTTTGTCAGCACGGAAAAAGCTCGTTATTATCCGGAAAAAGAAATATTTGGGCAGATTACCGGCTTTTTAGGTAAAAATGATGAGGAAAAAGTGGGACAGTATGGTTTGGAATCTTATTTTGATGAGGAATTGCGTGGTGTTCAGGGCTATTTGGATTCGGAAAAAGATGCTTTGGGCAGATGGATTGTCATTGCCAAGCGTCAATATGTAAAACCGGAAAACGGTAAGGATTTAAAAATCACCATTAATAAAGCGATTCAATTGAATACCAGAGAATTGTTAAAAACAGCGGTGGAAACCTACGAGGCGGAAAGCGGGAGCGTGATTGTGGTGGAGCCACAAACCGGTGCGATTTTGGCTATGGTTAATTATCCGGATTATAATCCTAATGAATATTATAATGTGGAAGATTATGATTTGTATAATAATCATGCAATTTCTACGGCCTACGAGCCCGGTTCTATTTTTAAAGTGATTACTTTGGCTGCTGCCTTGGATGTGGATAAAATCACTCCGGACACCATGTATGAAGATAAAGGCGTTTTGGAATATGATGATGGTTATCAGAAATTTTATATTTATAATGCCAATAAATCAGTGTATGGTTGGCAATCCATGTCCGAAGTGTTACAAAAATCTTTGAACACTGGTACGATTTTCGCCATGCAGCAAATGGGTACTAAGAAATTTAAGGAATACGTGGAATCTTTTGGTTTTGGGGAATTGACTGGCATTGAAATGGTTAATGAAAAAGCAGGTGATATTTCATCTTTGGAAAAATCATTAAATTCCAAAGGAGAAATTTTTGCTGCCACTGCTACTTATGGCCAGGGAATTATGGTTACTCCTTTGCAAATGGTGATGGCGGTTAATGTTTTAGCCAATGGAGGTAAATTGATGCGTCCTTATTTAATTGAAGATATTATCAGCGGTGATGGTGTGCAGCATTTTAGCCCGCAAGTGATTCGTCAGGTGATTTCGCCGCGTGCTTCAACTGTTATTACCAGCATGATGGTGGCCACCGTGGAAAAAGGACATTCGGGCACTGGTAGTAGTGCGAAAATTCCCGGTTATTATTTAGCCGGTAAAACCGGTACGGCCGAAGTGGCAGAAAACGGGGTTTATGGAAACAGGACCATTCATTCTTTTATCGGTTTTGGTCCAGCCAATGATCCTAAATTTACAATTTTAGTGCAGTTGAATAATCCACAAAAAGGAACTTTCGCAGAATCCACTGCTGCTATTTTATTTAATCAATTATCACAATATTTGTTGGATTATTTTCATGTGCAAAAGCAATATTAACTTTTAAAACTATGAATGATTTCAAAGCAAAAATCAGTGTTCAAATATTAGCCGGTATTATTTTGGCGATGATTTTAGGGATTGCCGGTTTGATTATGGGTATGTATATTGGTGGCAATTATGGTTGTTTACCAATTATTAATTCAATCTTTGGCACTCGTGGTTATGAATCCTGCGGTTCCTTTGGTGGATTACTTGGTTTGATTGGCGGTGCAGTGTTGGGTGTTTTTGTGTTCAGTCGTTTACCGATTAAAAATTATCAGCGTGTGATGTGGGTTTTGGTAATTTTCCTTACATTGCCAATTTTATTTTACAGTTTTAGTATTTTGACAGGTTCAAATTATTCCGGCTCAGCAGGCGCTTTTTTCTGGGGTTTGTTGAAAATATTCAGTATTCCAGTATTATTTTCAATTTTAGCAGCTTGGATTTTTAATCGCAAAACTCTTCATTAAATAAATCAGCTTTTATGTCTTTGGAAAAAACAGGATTACTTTTGGGAATTCCACTTAACCGACAAAATCCATCTGAATTATGGGAAGGGATTTTAGCGGTGGTGGAAGCACCTCAAACTCGTTGTTATACGGTGGTTACTCCTAATCCGGAGATTTTGACTTATGCTTATAAGAATTCTGATTACGCTCAAGCTTTGCGTTCGGTGGATTTTGCTTTGCCGGATGGCATGGGCGTGATTGTGATGGGGCGTTTGAGTGGCCAGCAATTTCGTCGCTTCACCGGCGCGGATTTAACCATTGATTTATTGAAAGTGGCACAAATTAAAAATTATAAAATCGGTATTTTAGATAAAAATGGTGGTTTGAGCACTCAAGCTGATTTAAAAAATAAGTTAAGTGCTTTGTATCCGTCAGTTAATTTTGAAGTGTGGAAGGTGGATCAAGCAACGGAAGATTTTCAAACGGTTTTGACTCTTATCAATGAATATCAGCCGGATTTGTTATTGGTGAGTATCGGTTTTCCTTATCAAGAAAGATTTATCACTAAATATCAAAATCAATTAAATTGTAAAATAGCTTTGGCCATTGGTGGGAGTTTGGATTTTATCATTGGCAATCGTCGTCGACCACCAAAAATTGTCAGAAAATTAGGAATGGAGTGGTTGTATCGTTTGGCTGAAGATCCGCTTTATCGATTTAAACGAGTGTTGCGGGCGTTATTTGTGTTTCCGTATTTGAATTTGAAATATGGCATTGCAAAACTTTTTAGATTAAGATAAAACTGAATTATTAATTAAGAGATCCTGAACTGAATTCAGGATGACTTAATCCTTGTGGATGCACCAAGAAAGGAGGCTGTGATGCCTGGGCACAACAAAACCTCGTCCAAAGTAAACTGGCAATGTCCGATTTGCCAATGTTCCTGGACAGTTTTGGTATCTGCGTCCGGCGCAGTTCTTCCAAATTGTCCATATTGTTTAACTTTAGGAAAAACATTCAGCGAAGCTTTGCGCATTCTGAAGAAAATGAGTTGGCTTGATGAGATTCATGGTGATTCACGGATGGCAGTAGAAGTCCTGGATCGCTTGGATTGGCGGACACAACTGCTGGTTTGGGTTTGTCCTTATTGTCATCATGCTTACGTCGCGACGTTATTTCAGCGTCTGCAGGGAAAAGCTTGTTCGGACAAATCTTGTCCGAATTGTCATGATCAGTCTGAGCAGGGCTGATTTTTTTATTGACATTTATCTGGCTTTTTATTATTCTCTAAACAGAAAAACAATAACAAGGGAATACCGGGAGGCGTTCGTGGCGCGTATGGTCACCCCTGTGCAAAGATGCCACTGGCAAAAGGATGGCGATCATTGTCTGTCTAGTCTTCACAGAAGCATCGCTGCTAAGCATCACCGTCAACGGACTAAAGGGTGACCCTAGCCTCCAGCAATGGAGTTGTCGCCGTTTTATGATGAGACGGAAGGACGGCCCTGAATGTTCGGCGCAGTAGCCTGGTATCATCCCAGCAACCAGGGGCCGAGCAGGTGGAATTCCCCGTTCCCGGGGGTCTGGCACAGTATTGTTTTTCTGTTCATGGCACGGACTCATCACCGTGCCCCTTTTTTTTTTATAAAATAGCTTGACTGATTGAAAACATTGTTGTTCAATTAAAATAATAAAGAAAGGGGGCTTATCATGAAAATCATTCATTGCCAGGTATCTGGTTACATGGATTTTGGAGTGTCTGTAAAAAGTGATGTGTGTGGACACTTCTTGTCTTTGGGTGATGAGGAAGAATCAACTAAAAATTTAAAAGCCTTTAATCCCAGTGCGATTTCCATTTACAATTATTGGCGAGGACAGTTGGTTGCCAAAGATTTGTATCTTAGTAAGTTATATCTTTCTCATCGTATCCCGCCGGATATGATGGATTTGACCTCAAGAAAGGTCTTGTCTGATCATCATGTAACTATTCGCAATCCGAAGATTTATGATGCTTACCCTGCATATTATCTTCAGAAGAAAAAACTGGAAACTCAAATTTCCCATGTTTATAAGAATTTGGAGCTGGTGGATGAGATTTATTATGAAAAGTGCCTGAGGTGTTTTCCGGAAGAAGCAATTTTGCTGGTTCTGGAAATTAAGTATCAGGACAAACCGGTTTTTGTGGCTAATTTTGCTCACGTTATTGCGGCCGGCTTGGCATTTGTTCCTAAGGATAATGGCTATTATTTTGTTACTCGCCAAGTTTGCGTGCTTTGTCCGAATGATGAATTGATGGTGGAGGCTATTTGTTTTCCCCCTGCGCAACGTCCGGAGAATGGTGATGAGTTCCTGACCTTGTATGGTCAAAAATTGTATGAATTTCTTCAAAACCAATAACCGTCCATAAAAAGGCGGTTTTTTTAATAAAAGTATTGACTTTTTTGTCATAAAATGCTATAATTTCATTGTATTTTGATGATATTTTTTGTTTTTTAACCAACAATCAGGTGCGTTTAAATTTTATTTAAGCGTGCCATCGGAGGTGTATGATGGAATGTAAGGAGATTTTTGTGGATCGTCAGGGGATGGTGAAGGTTCTTGGCGGCCTGCGGGTCATTCGGGACGATTCTGGAAAAGAGTTCATCCATCTGGGGGCTGGTGCTTTCGGGAGACGGATGGGCTTCGACAAGTATTACCCGCCTGAGGTTCTGGATGTGTCTCATCCCCGCGAGAAGTATCAGAATTTCCGCTGTTTCTCGGTGGCCATCAAGACGGTCACTCCTCGTGTCAAAGGTGGAGAATCGTTCACCGTTCTGGCCGCTCTCAAACCGGGCGAAAAGGACGGCGATGAAATCCTGCTGCGGGTGACGATCAAGCACCCCAAGACCTCGCAGTTGATTTTCGACCTGGACTACCCGGAGACCATGGAAGTGCTGGCGGCCGGGGCCGTTGTTGATATGAATAGCAACGGGGAAATTACCGACAGCTACCCGGATTTCCTCCTGGTGTTGGGCAAGGGCGAATCGGTTTCCTTCTACACCAAAAGTGGTGACTGGCGGCTCACGAACATCGGTGCCGGCGACACCTTGCTGGTGAAGGCGAGTAGCAAGAAACAACTCGCTGGGAAGTTGGAAGCGGAAATCAAAAAAGTCGCTTCGGACCTTCCGTCCACCAAGGACCAGAAGTCCCCGAAACCGACCAAGACCAAGAAGCCCAAGCACGTGGCGTGGCCGTTGAAGCCGCCGACCACGTCGCCAGTCGAGATGGTCGTTCCCGGTGCCGGCAATGATGATTCGCCGCTGGCCCAGGCTCTCATCAGGGAACTGCTGAAGCCAGCCACGATCGAATCTGAACCGACTCCTGAACCGACTCCTGCACCGGCTCCGGAGCCTTTCGTGGCTTCGCCGAGCACCTGGCAGCAAGCGACCATGGGGCCGGAGATCATGAAGGAGTGGCAGCAGATGACCGGCTTCTAGCCGACCTGCTAGCCACCACAACGTCTTTGGACCAGTGAGCGAAATCTCCTGGTCCTTTTTTTTTTATTTTTTTTAATGGGGGCAAACAATTACAAAGATATTCTTACCGAGAGAAGGCAATAATTTGTAGGTGAGTTGGAATGGTTTTGGCGAAGCCAAAATCCGAGCAGCGTGTTTGAGTCTACCGTTTTGTCTGCGGAGAAGACAAAACGGTGACGAGTTTGCGAGGAAGTGAATAACGAGCCACAAATTATCCGTTCGAGGTGGGGAATATCTTTGTAATTGTTTGCCCCACTGCCTTTTATTGCGATTTTTCCTAATCCTTGTTAAAATAAAGTGGATTAATATTTAACATTTAGCTCTCATATGGCCAATGATATTTTGCGTAAATTTGTCAACCAGTATCAAGTAAGTGAGAAGGAAAAGGCGGCTTTGCAGGATGAAAACATCAGCAAGATTAAAGTCAATAAAGTGGTGGAAAAGTTGGCGGTTTTTTATGAAAAAATTCGTAATGCCATTGATTATAAAGAAGAACATTTAATTCGGCAGTTTGCCATTAAACGTATTTTAAAGCGTCATCATTTGGATCAGGTGGAAGATATTGATCAGTTATCCAAAGACTTAATGTATGAATTGGTGCAGGCTCGTTATTTTAATGATAATACCGTGCCAGAATCATATATTGAAGAAGTGTCTAAAATTTTAAAGAAATATATCAATTTATTGCGTTATAGTTTAACTTTGCCGCAATCCAGCACCATTCGTAAGTGGTTGTTGGGCATGGCTGCTTGTGAAATTGAAGAATTGATTGTTTCCCCGAAAAAAATCAATGCTTTAATGGAATTGATGTATCGAGTGGTGGAACCGAAAATCAATTTGATAGATTTTGAAGTGGAGGAAGAAACTAAGGCTCAGCAATTGTTTATTGCCATTAATTTAACTTTGATGAAGGCTGATCGGGATTTAATCAATTATCGTCTTTTAAAATCTAATTATAGTGCTTGGCGAGATAATGATAATTTTGACGAAACCTATTTTTCCGCTAATTTGTTGGCAATTTATAATCAGTTATATGAAAGTTTAAATAATCCGTTGAATGGCATGCTTAGCAAGAAGATCCAAAAACATGCGGTTTTGTTTAATGTCTTGCATAATGTGGTGAATAACAATTTGAAGGATTTGGAAGGGGTGTTGAACAATTCGACTAAGTTGGAAAGCGAAATCAAAAAAGAATGTGAAAATCAATATAAAGAAACCAAACGCAAGGTTCGTCGGGCGTCCATTAAGGCGATGATTTATTTGTTTATCACCAAGGGTTTGTTGGCGGTTGTTTTGGAAATGCCATATTCCTATTTGGTTGGTTCAGCGGTGAATAATTTGGCTTTGATAATTAATCTTTTAATGCCGACATTGTTGATGTTTATTTTGTTCATTACTTTTTCTTTACCGGAACAAAAAAATACTGAGAAGATTTTACTGGAGTTGAAGAAGGTTCTTAATAATCCGGATGATTTATCCTTGATTAATATTAAGGAAAAGGATAACAAAAAACCATTGTTGATGAAAATTTTCCAATTGTTTTATTTTGTGGTTTTTATTTTTACTTTCAGCGCCATTATTTATTTCTTGTGGCGTTTGCAATTTAATCTGTTGAGCGGTATATTTTTTATGTTATTCTTGAGTTTGGTCAGTTATTTGGGAATGCAAATCCGCCGTTCTGCTATGACCATTGTAATTTTAAGCGAATCTAAAGGTTTTATTGGTAGTATGTTGGATTTGTTTGCTTATCCGGTGATGTCAGCGGGTAAATGGTTTATTCATAAATTTGATCAATATAATGTCTTTATTTTCTTTTTTGATGTGATTTTAGAAGCGCCGTTAAAGACTTTTATTATGATTACCGATGCCTGGTTCAATTTTATGAAGCAAAAAGAAGAAGATTTATAAATTATTTAAAATATTACTATGGGATTGTGGAACTTATTTTTTAAATCACCGAATCAAAAAACTTTGGTGGCCCTGGAGAAAATCGTTGCTCAGGTGAATGATTTTAAAGAAATTGTGGAAAAATATGATGACGCTCAATTAAAAGCGCAAACTGTTAAATTTAAAGAATTATTGGCCCAGGGAAAAACCTTGGATGATATTTTACCGGAAGCTTTTGCGACCGTTCGGGAAGCTAGCAAACGCGTGTTGGGTTTGTTCCATTATGATGTTCAGTTGATGGGTGGCATTGTTTTGCATCAGGGAAAAATCGCGGAAATGCGTACTGGTGAAGGTAAAACTTTGGTGGCTACTTTACCGACTTATTTAAATGCTTTGACCGGTAAGGGCGTCCACGTGATTACCGTTAATGATTACTTGGCGGCGCGTGATGCGGTTTGGATGGGCAAAGTTCATCATTTTTTGGGTTTGAGTGTGGCTTGTATTCAGCATGAAAAATCTTTTATTTATGAAGAAGCAGTAATTGAAAGCACCGATGAATTGCGGATTAAAGTTGAACACGAAAATTTGCGAGCAGTCACTCGAAAAGATGCTTATTTGGCGGATGTTTTGTATGGTACCAATAATGAATTCGGTTTTGATTATTTGCGTGACAACATGGTTTATCGTGCGGAAGATATGGCCCAACGTCCATTGCATTACACCATTATTGATGAAGTCGATTCTATTTTGATTGATGAAGCTCGCACTCCGTTGATTATTTCTTCACCGGATGTGGAATCTTCCGAGTTGTATAAACGATTTGATTTGATCGCTAAATCTTTGCGTGAAAATGAAGATTATAATATTGATGAAAAAATGCGTCGCGCTACTTTAAGCGAAGCTGGTATTCATAAAGTGGAGAAACAATTGGGCATTGGTAATATGTATGCCGAAGGTAGTTTAAAAATGGTTTTTCACATTGAGCAAGCATTGTCCGCTAATGTTTTGTATAAAAAAGATGTGCATTATGTGGTGAATAATGGAGAAGTGGTGATTGTGGATGAATTTACCGGCCGTTTGATGCCGGGCCGTCGTTATTCCGAAGGTTTGCATCAGGCCATTGAAGCCAAAGAACATGTGGAAATTAAGCAGGAAAGTAAAACTTTGGCCACCATTACTTTTCAGAATTTATTTAGATTATATGAAAAATTGTCCGGTATGACCGGAACTGCCGCCACCGAGGCCGAAGAATTTTCCAAGATTTATAGTTTGGACGTGGTGGTTATTCCAACCAATAAAATAAACCAAAGAAAAGATTTGGCAGATAATATTTATCGCACAGAAAAAGGTAAATATCAGGCTTTGGTGAAAGAGATTAAAGAATCCTATGAAAAAGGCCAGCCGGTTTTGGTTGGTACGATTTCCATTGAAAAAAATGAATTATTAAGTGCTTATTTAAATCAAGCGGGTATTCCTCATGAATTATTAAATGCTAAAAACCACGAACGCGAAGCGCAAATCATCGCTCAGGCCGGGCGGGCAAAATCAGTGACTGTGGCCACCAACATGGCGGGGCGCGGTGTGGACATTGTTTTAGGCGGTAATCCGGTTAATGCGGAGGAAGCTAAAAAAGTAAAAGATGTCGGTGGTTTGAAAGTTTTAGGTTCAGAACGTCATGAATCACGTCGTATTGATAATCAGTTGCGTGGTCGTGCCGGTCGTCAGGGAGATCCTGGTGAAACCCAATTCTTTTTATCTATGGATGATGATTTGATGCGTATTTTCGGTTCTGATCGAATTAAATCTTTAATGTCCAAGTTGGGCATTCCGGAAGATATGCCGATCAATAATAAAATCATTAGTAAATCCATTGAATCAGCCCAGACAAAAGTGGAAGGTCATCATTTTGATATTCGTAAACATTTGGTGGAATATGATGATGTCATTAATAAACATCGTGAAGTTATTTATAATTTACGTCGTCGCTTAATGGCCATGCCGGATGAGGACGCTAGACAAGAAATTTTGCTTCGCGTGGACGAAGTGATTAATAATATTGTGTCAGTGCATTGTAATCCGGAACGAGAAAGTGATTGGAATATGCAGGAAATTTATGAAAGCATGCAATCTTTATTCCCATTAAAGGATGAAGCCAAGATTAAAATTTTGGATTGGCAGAAAAGTATTAGTGCTCAAAATTTAGCTTTTGAAAATCGCACCACTTTGATTGAATACTTAAATTCTTTGGCTTTGGCTTTTTATGAAGCCAATGAAAAAAGTATTTTGGAAGCGATTGGTGATTTGAAACCGTTGCGCCAAGTGGAAAAACATTTGATTTTGCAAAGTATTGATCATTTGTGGATTGAACACTTATCAGCTATGGATTATTTACGTACTGGTATCGGCTTGCGTGGTTATGGTCAGTTGGATCCGTTGGTGGAATACAAGCGGGAAGGTTATATGTTATTTACTCAATTGTTAAATCAAATCAATTTGAAGGTTTCTTATAATGCTTTTAGAATTCGGATGGCTCCGGCCAAGGCGGAAGAAGCCGTTAAAAATATTGCTCAAGCTAATCCTTATCGTCAGCAATTGGAAAATCGTAAACAAGGTGATCAGCAGGCTGATGCTCAAGCGCACGCCGACAAGCAAAAAGTTGGTCGCAACGATGATTGTCCTTGCGGCAGCGGTTTGAAGTACAAGAAGTGTTGCGGGAAGTAGCATTGTGTGAAATTAAAATAAATATTAAAAGTCTATGGAAAACATCACATTAGAAAAATCCGAACAAGAAAAAATTCAAATTTTGCGTGAAAATTTGAAAGTTTTAGATGTTTTGGATAAATATTCTATTTTGGGTCATGGTACTGGCAAAAAAGTTGTCCAGAATATTATGGATGATGGTTTGGAAGCTAGGCAAGTTGGTTTAAACTTAACAACTATTCCTTTGTTTGATAGTCATGTTCCATATGCGGAACAGGATGAGCAATGTTTTAAAAATATTTTACATTGGTCGCATAATGATTATAAGATGATTGTGATTGTGGCAATTCCCAATCCAAAAGAAAATGGAACTGGTGGTCTTGGTTATTTTAATAAAGTTTTTATGGAGTTGTCAGATGATAAGAGCGTTAAAGTTGGTATTCAGGGTGCAGATCGTAGTTATGTGATTCCTCCGGAATTTATCAAAGGTTATATTGATGTTAATACTTTGCAGTTTGTGGCTAATCCAAAATATGATCCTGATAAAAAAGTGACAGTGAAAGATTGTTCGAGCGGGGATTTTTTAGATGCTCATAAAGGACAAAAAGAAAATCATCCTGTTCCATCCCCAAGTGAAAATAATGAGGATGTGTGGTAAATAAAATGAAAAAAAATAAAACAGAGCTTCTGGTTGATCTAAAAAAATATTGTCCGGGAATAAAAATTCATCTTGATGGAAAACGTTTGCAGCGGGAAAAAACCGCCTATACTCGTTTGGAAGTGGCCAAACGTTTGCGTCAAGCACAAAAATTATTGCCGAAAGGGTGGAACTTTGTTTTGCGGGATGCCTGGCGACCGGCTTATATGCAGTGTCGGATTTATTATAATTTTTTGGAAAAAGCACGAGCTAAATATCCGCAGGCGACGGAAGTAGAATTACAAAAAAGAATTGCTAAGTATGTGGCTAAATGGTATGGAGAAAAAGTATCCGGTCATTTGACTGGTGGTGCTTTTGATATTCGTTTGATTGATAAAAATGGACATCGTTTACCGATGATTAGTCGTCAATTATCCTATGAGGAAAACGCTCAACCGATTCAGCCTAAATTGGCTGCGCATATTCAGAGAAATCGCCAAATCATGGCTGACGCGCTGCGCGCCGCCGGCTTCTATAACAACAAAAACGAGTATTGGCATTGGTCTTACGGTGATTATTTTTGGGCGCGCGCGAACGGGCGGCGCGCAGCGCTGTACTTGGTTGCTCCGGATCAGTTAAAAATCTATGATAATGAAGCTTGTCCCTGTGGTAGTGAAAAAACTTTTATTAATTGTTGTGGAAAATTGTCTTGAACCAGGATTCGTCTGATGGAACTGATAAATATGAATGTTACATTTTTATTTTGCAAATTTTTTTTTGAATGTTAAAATGAAAACAATTTAAAATCATTATTATAATAAATATGAAAGTAGCTGTTTGTGGTAGCCTTAATTTTACCTATGAAATTCAAGCTTTGGCGGAGGATTTGCGCCAGCGGGGTTTTACGGTGCGCATTCCTTTAACTTCGGAGCGGATTTTGCGTGGGGAAGTGACTTTGGAGCAAATCAAACAAGAAAAAAATGATGGGAGTATCGCTAATCGCGTTATTGGCTACGACGCTATTCGTGCTTACTGGGAAGTAATCCAGTCCTGTGATGTGATTTTGGTGGCGAATTATGAAAAAAACGGAGTTCCTAATTATATTGGCGGCAACTCATTTTTAGAAATGGGCTTTGCACATATTGCAAATAAAAAGATTTTTCTTTTGAATGATATACCGACTATGCTTTACACCGATGAAATCAGGGAAATGCAACCGATTGTTTTAAAAGGTGATTTGAGTTTGATAAAATAAAAAAACATTGCTTGCTGAGCAATGTCCTGTTGTTACTTGATGAATAGATCCTTGAGGATCATTCTCTCTGTGTGGGTGAAAACCCCTTTGGGGAAAGTATTGCTTTTGATTTGTTCGATGAAATCATCCCCTACTGAGCATTCGATTTTCGTGCATTCGTCCTTGAATGACAAAAACGGAATATCCAGGTGGCATTGCAGCGGAATGCTTTTACATTGCCAGTGGGTGATTTGGGCTTTGGTGAGTAATTTCCTCACTGTTTTTATGTGCCGCTGGTCCTCCAGGTGCGGCGTATTGATCGGAGTGAATTCCAGTTCCCTGTCGGATAATTTTTCCATCAGGGCGTTGGACAGAGTGCTGGTGTCGGCATTTTTGCTGATTTTGGCTTTTCCGCCTACTTTCAACAGAATCAGAAATAATTCATTGAACTGTTGTGACCTTACGGTTATTTCAGTCATTAGTCCCCTCCTTGCTGTTCAGACTGGATTGTCTGAGATATATATTCTAACGCTTTTTAGAAAATTGTCAACGTGAAGTTTTTACTTGCCATTTTGGATAAAAGCGTTTAAAATGTTAATACTTTCTATGAATTTAGCAGTATTTGATAATTTAATGAATAATTAAAAGAGTATGTCTTTAAGCATGCGAACAAAAACGAAATTAAACGTTGTTTTGATTCTAATTTCGGCCTTGTTGTTGGCGGTTTACGTCTGGCCACAAGGAATTAACAAAGGTTTATCCATGGTTCAATCCTGGTTTGGCGTGGAAACTCCTTATCAATTAACGGAAAAACCTTTTAGTTTAGGTTTGGATTTACAAGGTGGTAGTCATTTAGTTTATGAAGCAGATGTCAGCAATATCGCTTCCGGAGAAGTTGAATCTTCCATGGAAGGGGTGCGTGATGTCATTGAAAAAAGAGTTAACGCTTTGGGCGTGTCTGAACCTCAAGTGCAAACCAATAAAACCGGTGATAGCTGGAGAATTATTGTGGAATTAGCTGGTATCAAGGATATTAAAGATGCCATTAAAATGATTGGTGAAACGCCATTGTTAGAATTTAAGGAATTAAATGATGAGTCATTACGTGCTTTAACCACAGAAGAAAAGGCGCAAATGGATCAATATAATAAGGATGCTCAAGCCAAAGCCAATAACTTTTTGGTAGAAGCTAAAGCTAATCCTGATAATTTTGAAGTTTTAGCCAAAGCTAACAGCGAATTGGTCCCGAATATTAATTTGGGAGTGGATGCTGATGTGAAAATTGAAGCTAACGTGGATTTGGGTTATGTTGATCGTAGCAATGCCACCTACGAAGCTTTATATAAGGCGGCAGAACTTGCTGGTCCAAATAAAATCGTTGATGGTTTGATTGAGTGGAATGGTGGTTGGAATGTGCTTCGAGTTTTAGATCAGAAAAATGAAAAATTGGAATATCATGCAGCGCATATTTTAGTTTGTTATAAAGGAGCCAGCTCTTGTACTCAGGAAAGAAGTAAAGAAGAAGCTTTGGCTTTGATTACTGAATTAAAAGGCCAAGCGGTGACTGGTGATGCTTTTTATACCTTGGCTAAAGAAAAATCTGATGAAAGTATTGCCAAAGATACTGGTGGAGAATTGGGTTGGTTCGCGGCGGGCGTGATGGTTAAACCATTTGAAGATGCCGTCAAAACCATGACAGTTAATACTATTTCCGAAGTGGTGGAAACCGATTTTGGTTATCATATTATTTGGAAGATTGAAGAACGAACTATTCCGGAATATCATTTACAACATTTATGGATTGCCAAACAGACCGAAGCGGATATTGTGCCGCCACCGGCTCGTTGGAAAAATACCGAATTATCTGGTAAAGATTTGAAACGTGCGGATATTGTCACGGATCAATATATTGGTACTCCGGAAATCAGTTTGGAATTTACTGATACGGGAAAAGATTTATTTGCGGCAGTGACCGGACGTAATGTCGGCAAGCCACTTGCTATTTTCTTGGATGGCATGGCGATTGTTGATGCCAATGGTGATGGTGTGATTAGCGAAGGCGAAGAATATGCTCCTACGGTTAATCAAGCAATTACTGATGGAAAAGCGGTGATTCAAGGTCAATATACTATGGATGAAGCGAAAATCTTGAAACAACGTTTGAATGCTGGTGCTTTGCCAGTGCCAATTACCATGGTTAGTCAAGAAACCGTTGGTGCTACTTTAGGTCAAGAATCTTTGACTCAAAGTTTGAAAGCCGGTATGTGGGGATTCTTAATTTTAGCGTTATTTATGATTGCTTATTACCGTTTACCTGGTTTATTAGCGGTCATTGCCTTGGCTTTCTATACCTTATTGGTTTTGACAATTTTCCGTTTTATTCCGGTAACCTTAACTTTATCCGGTATTGCTGGTTTCATTTTGTCCATTGGTATGGCGGTGGATGCAAATGTCTTGATTTTTGAACGTTTGCGAGAAGAAATGAAATCCGGTAAACCGTTGTCTTTAGCCTTAAATGATGCTTTTAAACGTGCTTGGTCAGCTATTTTTGATGGTAATATGTCTACCTTGATTACCTGCGTTATTTTGATGTGGTTTGGTAGCAGCATGATTAAAGGTTTTGCCATTACTTTAACCATTGGTATTTTGATGAGTATGTTCACCGCAATGGTAATTACCAAGATTTTATTGGCTTTTGCTTCTGGAAAGAGTGAGAAAGTCAATAAATGGTTATACCGTGTTTAATTTTAATTAATTAATGAATTATAAATATTAATATGTTGAACATTATTCAAAAAAGAAGCTGGTGGTTTGCTTTTTCCGGCATTTTGGTGCTGGTCAGTGTAGTCGCTTTGTTAGTGTGGGGTTTAAGACCTTCCATTGATTTCACTGGCGGAAATTTATTGGAATTACAATTATCCAATCCAGAATTAAATCAAACCAGTTTATACAATATTATTAAAGATAATAATTTTGATAATAATCCGGTTATTCAAACCAGCGCCACAGAAAATCGTTATATGATTCGTTTGAAATCTATTGATGAAGTGGCTCATCAGGCATTGTTCAGTAAAATTCAAGAAGCTGATCCAGGCGTGGAAGAGTTACGTTATGAATTTATTGGTTCGGTGATTGGTCAAGAATTAAAGAGCCGAGCTTTCTATGCCATTATTTTGGTGGTTATCGGTATGATTTTGTATGTGGCCTGGGCTTTTAGAAAAGTTTCTTATCAAATCTCTTCTTGGGCTTGTGGTTTTATCGCGGTGTTCGCCTTGTTACATGATATTTTGATTGTCTTGGGTTTATTCGCGATTTTAGGTCATTTTATGCAAGTGGAAGTGGGCTTGCCATTCGTGGCTGCATTGTTAACCATTTTAGGTTATTCAGTTAATGATACTATCGTGGTTTTTGATCGTATTCGTGAAAATTTGCATAAGAAAGGTAAACATAGTGATTTTGAAGAAACCGTAAATATCAGCGTAAATGAAACCATTGCTCGTTCCATTAACACTTCTTTCACCACTTTAATTGTGTTGATTATGGTATTTTTCTTGGGCGGCGCCACTTTAAAGTTCTTCATTTTAGCTTTGATTGTCGGTATTACCGTTGGTACATATTCTTCTATTTTCTTAGCCTCAACTTTGTTGGTAACAACTCAAAAGTTTTTCGCGAAGAGATAAGATAGTCTTGAATCAGGATTTATTTGATAGACTGTGAAAAAAAAGAGTCACGATATATATGTGACTCTTTTTTTATGAATAAATTGGTTTTCAGTATTTATTTTTTTTTATTTTGGAACAGGGTTTACAATTGTCTTGAATTTTGATTCATCTGACTGATATGCATGTTACATTTCTCCCCCTGTCTTCATTGCCGACTCTTGCGCAGCGAAGGCAAGAATTTGGAGGCGAATTGGAATGGTTCTGACAAAGTCAGAATCCGAGCAGCCTGTTTGAGTCAACCGTTTTGTCTGCGAAGAAGACAAAACGGTGACGAGTTTGCGAGGAAATGAACAATGAACCCCAAATTCTCCGTGCGAGCTGGAGTCGGCGCTTTTTGGTGTCACCTTTTGTACACACAAAAGGTGACAAACGCCGGTAGGCGATTACTGTTATTATTCCTGCTCCAGGATGACAAGACAAAAAAAAGACTCCGTTGAGAGGAGTCATTTGTGATCAGTCATATGGAACGAAACGAATTTCCATGATCCGTTGGTTCCAGTTAAAGTCCCAGTCTACGATGGTGGCGCGGTAGCGTGCCAAATCTGGAGCATAGTCATCGTTGATCAGGAGCCGTTGGCAGTAAACGCCAATCAGTTCCTCGGTGTCCCAGAGTTCCATTTGGAAGCTCTTGTCGATGCGACCACTGGCGGTGAGCAGATCACCACGAACGTATTTTACTCTCGGAATTACCGATGAATTCGTGGTTATACACAAGTCCATGTAGTTGCGTTCGTAAAGTTCTTCGAACGCGAACATGTGCCGCGGTTCCCAAACACGGATTGCGTGAATGGGTAATCCTCCGGGATCTCGCATACCACCGTCGGGTAGCCAGTCAGGCCGGTCGTCGGTGGGGCAGTCGGCGCAGTTGTAGTCGTCGCAGGCTCCCGAATTCAGGAGCATGAAAAACAGGACAAACAGGCCAAATGCCTGGAATTTTTGTGTCATGATACACCTTCCTTTCCTTTTGAAAATGATGTTATTTCAATACTTATTTTAAAAATAGAACATAATTTCTTATAAGTCAAGTCTTTTTTTGTAAATTTTAGGCTAATTTAGCGTTTTATTTATAGGAAAAAGGCTTGACATTTCGCACTAAAAATGTTTAATTTAAGCTAAGGATCTTTAAAAATTGAACAATATTCAGCGGTTTTACCGCAAGGAGATTTATTATGTCAGGAGATACTTTACATGTAACTGATAGCGGTCGTTCAGCACGCTTGTCCCGCACCTATGCCATTACCGAAAAGCTTGGAAAAGGTGGCATGGGGGAAGTTTTCAAAGTGTGCTATGACCAGATGAGTGAAGTGCGCTGGGCTGCCATGAAAGTTCTGGATAAGAGAAGTTTTTATGACAAGGAGGCTTTGGAAGTAGCGATTAGCAGGTTTCACCGTGAGGTAAAACTTCTTTCTCGGGTTCGTCACCCTAATATCATCGGTTTTCTTGATTGTTTTGAGGACTTCGAGAAGGCTTATTTGGTCATGGAATACGCCGAGGGTGTGACCATGGACAAATGGGTGAAAAATTTCTCTGGGGAAGCACCGGCGCAATTAGTGGTGGACATTATTATGGGTGTTTTGGATGCTCTGTTGTATATGAAAGAATTATATGGCATGCACCACCGCGACATCAAGCCGGAGAATATCATGGTTCAAACTCTGCCGAACGGCAAAGTTCGGGCGGTGTTGATTGACTTTGGTAATACTAAAGTGCCGACGGAGGATAACAGCGCTGTCGGTTTGACGATGTTGTCCGGTAAGATAGCTGGAAGCTTAGGCTATGCTACTATGGAGGTGGCGCTTAAAATATATGAAGAGCCAGAAGATGTTTTCGCTTTGGCTGCTACTATGTTCTTTGGTTTGTTGGGAGTGGCGCCTTTTGAGCCAGATGATTGCGATCAAAAAGGATTTGTTGAATCCATGCGTCGTATTCAAGATCGTGATTATGATCTTGGTACTTGGAAAGGAACTTTTCTTGGTCACTGGATCGAGAAAAACGTCGATCCGGATCGGACGAAACGGATGAGTCTGAAACACGCCCATCGCTCATTGTCGCGTTTCAGAGAGAATCCGAATTTTTTGGGTAAGTGTTCACCGGAAAAAGTAAAAACTTACGCTTCCGACACTGCTTTGCTTAGTTTTTATGAGCAGGGCGGTGAGGGTGCAATGGAATACACTCCACCTCCTCAATGCGAGCCTGTGGTGAGCTGTGGCGCGGCAAGCAATCCCGTGCTCGCAAGCGAGCCTGAGATTGATCCTGAGGTCAAAAAGTCTTTGGATGCGGTGGATAAATCCTTCGCCACGCCCCTGCCTTTGAAGCCGCAAAAATCCAAGCGACGCTTGGTGATTCTGCTTTCCTTGTTGGCGCTGAGCGTGGCTGGTGCTGGGGTAGCTTATTACCTGGGCATCATTGGGTAATAGCAATCAAAAATGTTTAGTTTTCATGCCGGTCTGCATTCATGTGGACCGGTTTTTTTGACCACTGATTACGTTGATGGGGGATGATGAAGATGATTTTATTTTTTATTTTGGCGTTTTTTGGCGCTACCTTTTGTATACAAAAAAAATAACAAAAAAGGTTTGTCGAAAGTATGAAAAAATGCTAAAATATTAAATCAGATGACAATAAAATAAAAATAAAAACCCATGAAAAATATCAATTGGACTTTTTGGCAGGCGGTTGGGACGATGACCGGTTCCATTATTGGGGCGGGCATTCTTGGTTTGCCTTATGCTTTGGCACAAAACGGTGTTTTAAATGGTTTGGTGATTTTGGTTTTAGTTGGTTTGGGCGTGATGACCTTGCATTTGTTAGTGGGAGAAATTATTTTAAGTACGACCAGATCTCATCAATTAACCGGTTTTGCTAATAAATATTTGGGGAGTGCTGGAAAATGGATTATGTTTCAGGTGTTTATGGCTGCCAGTTATGGTTCATTGTTGGCCTATTTGGTTGGCGGCGGACAGGTTTTAGAGGCGATTTTCGGTGGTGAAGCACGTACCTGGTCTTTGATTTTCTTTGTATTTGCAGCTACTTTATTATATTTTGGTTTGCGAGTTATCAAAAAAATCGGTTTTGTGGTTTTAGGTGCTATTTTAGTGGTAGTTTTATTGATTGCGATTGCTTGTTTGAATCATTGGGAAGTTAGTAATTTAATGACTCATGATTTTTCCTGGGGAACTTTTTATGCTTATGGTGTGGTTTTGTATGCTTTTCTGGGGGCGTCAGCTGTTTATCAGGCGCGGAAAGTGTTGGAAGGGCAGGAACATTTGATGAGGAAAGCAATTGTGGTCAGTAATTTGATTCCCATGTGTTTATATATTGTCTTTGCGGTGGTAGTAATTGGTGTCACTGGATTGAATACCACAGAAGTTGCTACCGTTGGTTTGGGTGCTTTGGTTGGTCCGGAAATCAATATTTTGGGAAATATCTTTGCCTTTTTGGCTTTATCCACCAGTTTTTTAACTTTGGGAAATGCCGTGAAAGAAACTTATTTTTATGATTTTGATTTTGCAACTAACGTGAAAGTTGATCGTTTTATCAGTTGGTCATTAACACTTTCTATTCCTTTGTTTTTATTTTTATTAGCTAAAAGTGATTTTATTCAGATTTTGAACTTTGTGGGAGCGGTGGCCGGTGGTTTGGAAGGCTTGCTACTTTTGGCGATCTATTATAAATTAAAACAACACAAACCGGAAAGAAACCCGGAATACAAGTTGAAACATTACAAATTGTGGTTACCGATTTTGTTTCTAATGATGTCAGCCGGTTTAATTTATAATTTAGTATTTTAATATTTATGTCTGAAATTAAGCAAAAACAATTGGATCAACGAGGAGATGCTATTCTACGAACACTGAACACTATTTTGAGTCGAGATATTATGGCACCCAAAGAAGTCATTATTTCCTTGAATCGTATTAAGTTGGATGGTGATTTATCCCGCGGAATTGTTTTTTATACTTTTTTTCCTGATTATAAAATGGGCACGGTGAAAAGATTTTTTAAGGAAAAACGCAAATCTTTTCAACATTTACTTCAGCAAAAAATCAATTTCTCCAAAGTTCCAAAATTGTATTTTGCTTTTGATCAAGAGGAGAAAAAAGCCAGTGACTTGGAATCTTTGTTGGATAATGTTGCTAATGAATTAAAAGATTAGTATGTTTGCTAGTCAAGATTTGGAAAAATTAAAAGTTTTATTATACAAGGCTAAGAAGATTTTAGTGCTTGGCCATGTTAATCCTGATGGTGATTGTTACGGCATGATTTTGGCCTGGCATTATTATTTGAAAACTTTAGATAAAGAGCATGATTTGTTTGCTCCTGGTCGGTCAGATGCTATTTTTGATTTTCTACCAGATTATTATCAGGTTAAAAATGACCGAGAATTATTGGCCAAAGATTATGATTTGGTGATTATTAATGATTTGAATGCTTGGGAAAGAACCGGTTTATCTGATTATTTACAGGATAATCCAAATTTGAAACTGTTGCAGGTGGATCATCATGAAGGAAAAGTTTTAAAAACTGATTTGTCCTTTGTTCAACCGAGTGCTGCTGCGTCTTGTCAATTATTATATTTTTTATGGACAGCCGCTCAAATAGAAATCAATAAGGATATGGCGACCGCCTTGTTAACCGGAATAATTTCCGATAGTAATCATTATCAAACCAGTGCAGTCACGTCCGATACCTTTGAAGCCAGTGCCGCTTTGCAAAATTTGGGTGCGGATGGAATTTTTATTGGTCGTCAGCTTAAACGTTTGTCTTTGGATAAATTGCAGTTTTTCGGTGAAATTTTGAAAAACAATTTGGTTTTATATCAAGAACGACAATTGATTATTGCGGTTGTTCCTTTGGAGTTGTGGGAAAAATACGATTTACCAGTTAGTGATTTGGATTTATTATATGGTTGGCTTTTATCGGTGGAAGGCTATCAGCATGTTTTGGCGTTGAAAGAACAATCCATCGGTGAAATTCGGATTAGTTGGCGTAGTAAAGGGGAAGTGGAAACCAATCGTATTTCAGCGATTTTCGGCGGCGGAGGGCACGCCCAGGCTTCCAGTTTTACTTTGTATAATCATAAATTGGTGCTTGATGAAAATGGCAAGTATCAATTGCAGGCACTTTAGAAAATTGTCTTGAATTTTGTTTTTTCGGCTGTATGGGGTCATTCCAGAATTTTGGCTTTGCCAAAATATCTGGAATCCCGTGGGCGAAGCTAATTTGAATTAATGTTAGTCTTTCAATCGGATTTAAAACCAGAAAGGAAGTGTAGCATGAACAACATGATGGAACTGGAAAAAATCATTGTTGATTTTGACAAGGGGGGACTGAAGCACAAGTTTGTTGATGTTTTTGCCAAAACCGGTGATTGGTTTATCGAGAACAAGACCAACGGTATCCTGGAATTTCACTTGTGTTTGGGAAAGTTGGCTACGGATCCGGTTTTCTATCTGACATCCGGAGAAACGAAAAAGGTTGATTGTTCGCCGTTTTCGCTGGTTGGCAAAATTAACTGCACTGTTCGCAACGTGCTCAGTACGTCGCAGCAGCAGGCTGCCAAAGCCGCTGCCACGCCGGCGGTGGAAAAGGTTACTCCGGCGGTTTAACGTAAAATTCAAGATTCAAATTTCAGCGAAACTGTCTTAGCAAGGCAGTTTTTTTTAGACCGCTGATTTAATATGATTATAAGATGATGAAGATGATTTTATTTTATGTTTATTATTATGAAACCTTAATTTATAAAAACTTTTTATTTTAATGCGACAAAAACTTTATGCTGAAACAAAATTTCTCCCGTAGGGGCGAATAATTATTCGCCCTATTAACAAAAACAATCATCATATATTATTAAACACACAAAAACGTAAACTAATGTCAAAGTCTATCAGTTCATCAGACGAAGCCGCTTCGCGCTAGCGCGCTCTCGCGGGAGGACTCACAGAGTTCAAGACAAAAAAAAGAGCAGCCGTTGCTTTGGCTGCTGTGAACCTTCAAAAAAGGGATTTTAAAGGATGAGAGTAGGGAGGGAAAAACTGGGATGGTCGGGGGAACTTCCGGTGGCGTGGGCGTTGGGCCCGGACGAGAACTACTTCTTGACGATGTTGTCGGTGTAGTTCGCCCAGAAGTTGTTCCTCGGGGTGATGAAGCGGACGTTCGTGTCGGGGGTGTACCGGATGTCGATCATGGCCTCGTTCCCTGTGGACATCTTGACCAGCACGTTTTCGATCTTGGTTTCATCCAGCTTCGTGGCCTTTTTGATGCCCTTCACGACGTCTTTGTGCACCAGGCCGATTTGGTTCGGGGTCACATCGTTGCCGGTGTAGCCTTTGAAGGTCTTGCCGAGATTCTGATAGATCTCGGTCTCGACCTGGTCGAACTTGAGGTTCCTGGTCAGGGTGTTGACATCGAGAAGGGCCAGGTTGATGATCTTGTTTTCGTTCATGGTGTCCTCCTTAAAGAACAGTGAGCTTTTGAGAGCTCGGTAAACTGTAAAGCGAAGTGCCTTACAGGAAGTTTAGATTATAGCAAAGAATTAAAATATGTCAACAATGAAAATCATTGACTCCCACCCCTATTCTTGTTAATCTTTAAAAAAGACTACAATTTGTCAGATTTATGCTTTTTTGCTATATTTAATTCAATCATTTAATAAAAATTCTATGAAAAAATTTGCAATTGGTTTGGTGGTATTGGGTGTTTTTGCCTTAATTGTTTTATGGCAAACTTTCGTGATTATCGGGGCTGGTGAACGTGGTGTGGTTTTAAATTGGGGCGCGGTTTCCGATACAGTCTTGGATGAAGGAATTCATTTTATGGTTCCAGTCGCTCAAAAAGTAGAAGTTTTGGATGTTCAAACCAAAAAAGATGAAGTGGAGGTTTTATCCTATTCTAAAGATATTCAAAGTGTTTCTGCGGTGATTGCTTTGAATTATCATATTGTTCCAGAAACTGTGAATAAATTATGGCAAGAGATTGGTGCATCTTATGAAAATAAAATCATTGATCCAGCTATTCAGGAGTCTGTAAAAGCGGCTACCGCTCAATTTACTGCTCAGGAATTGATTGAAAAACGTCCGGAAGTGAAAGAAGATATTAAAATGCGTTTGAAAGAACGTTTGGGTGAAAAATATATTATGGTTGATGATTTTTCCATTGTGAACTTTGATTTTTCTGATTCCTATGAATTGGCTGTAGAAGAAAAGCAAGTGGCTCAACAGAAATCTTTGAAAGCCAAAAACGATTTGGATCGTATTAAGATTGAAGCCGAACAATCCATTGCCCAGGCCCAAGCTCAGGCTGAATCCATTAAAATTCAAGCAGAAGCTTTGAAATATAATACTGATTTGATTCAGTTGAAAGCGGTGGAAAAGTGGGACGGTGTTTTGCCTAATTATATGATGGGAAACAGCATTCCTTTTCTTAACTTGGCTATTAAATAAATAATAAAAATAGATATTCATGAAAAAAATTTTAGAAAAGCTTTTAGCCTTTTTTGCCAAACGGATTTTGAAGAAATATCAACCTAAAGTGATTGGTATTACTGGTAGTATTGGCAAAACTTCCACCAAAGAAGCGATTTATTTTGTGTTGAAAAATAAATATCGGGTGCGCACCAATGTCAAAAATTATAATAATGAATTGGGGGTGCCAATCACGATTATCGGTTCAGAAAGCGGTGGACGATCTTTTCTAAAATGGGGAAGAGTGATTTGGAAAGGTTTAGTGACTTGGCTTTTTAAAGACGAAACTTATCCGGAAATTTTGGTTTTGGAAATGGGGGCTGATCATGCCGGCGATATCAAATATTTAACTGATTTGGCACCTTGCCAGGTTGGCGTTTTGACTCACGTGGCGCCGGTTCACTTGGAGTTTTTCAAAACTTTAAAGGGGGTTTACAATGAAAAAAAGACCATTGTCAGTCATTTGGCTAAAACCGGTTGGGCGATTTATAACGCCGATGAAGATTGGTCAGATAAATTGGCGGAAGAAACTAATGCTAAAACTTTGACTTATGGTTTTTCTGAAAAAGCTGATTTGCGTTTATATCAATTAAATGAAGGTAATTCTTTGGTGGAAGGAGTTAAAGGAAAGATTTTGTATCAAAACACCATGATTCCTTTCCATTTCTCCAATTTGATTGCGCCTTTTAGTTTGTATTCGGTTTTGGCTGGAATTGCCGTGGGCTTAAGTTATGGGATTAATATTATTGAAAGTATTAACAGTTTGAAGTCTTATCATTTACCCAAAGGCCGTTTACAACTTTTAGCTGGTAAGAACGGCAGTTTATTAATTGATGACAGCTATAATGCTTCGCCGGTGGCCGTGGAAAAGTCTGTGGAATTATTGAATGATTTTTCTAATGACGAATATCGTAAAATCTTTGTCTTAGGTGATATGTTGGAATTGGGTGAAGAAAAGGAATTGTATCATCAAAAAATTGGTAAATTATTGGGAGAGAGCAATATTCCAGTGGTGATTACCGTTGGGCAGTTGAGCTCGGTTATTTATGATTATTTGAAAGCCCAGGGTAAAAAAGAGGTTTATCATTTTACTCATTCTAAATATGCGGCTGAATTTTTAGAAAAGTATATTAGACCGGGTGATTTGTATTTTGTAAAAGGTTCCCAGGGGATTAGAATGGAAAGAATCAGTAAGTATGTTTTAGCGGAGCATCTTGATCCAAAAGGTGTTTTGCCTCGTCAAACGGAAGAGTGGGTAAAATAATAATTTAATTTTATATTATGAAAAGTTTTTTTATTAAAGATTTGCAGCTTGGTCAAAGATTATCCGGAGAAGCCTTTGTCTTGAAAAGTATCGCTAAGAAAACCGCTAAAAATAATTTACCCTATTGGGACGTAAAATTTGCCGATAAAACTGGTGAGATTGTAGGAAAAATTTGGGCAGATTCTTTGGCCAATTGTGATGAGAACATTATCGTCAATGATATTGTGGATTTGGAGGCTAGCGCTGAGGAAAATTATAATGGGGTTGGTTTGCAGTTGATTGTTTATTCCATGGTAAAGACGGATAAATTTGAAGTGTCCGATTTTATTAAAAGTGTGGATTTGGATTTGGATGCTTATTGGGCGAAATTATTGCGTTTTGCCAATTCTGTGGAAAATCAATATTTAAAACAGTTGCTGCAGAATATTCTAAGTGATGCAACCTGGGAGCAACGTTTTAAAACTTGGCCGGCGGCTGAAAAAGTTCATCATGATTTTATCGGAGGTTTACTTCGCCATACGGTGGAAATGTTGGAATTGGGGGATTCGGCTTTGAAACTTTATCCCGAAGCTGATCGTGATTTGGTAATTACCGGCGTAATTTTGCATGATATTGGTAAAATCAACGAATTATCTATTAGCAGTGTGATTTCCCGAAGCTTGGAGGGTAGTTTGTTGGGACATATTTATCAGGGAAGTGCGTTGGTAGAAAATTTTATTGATAAAATCCCTAATTTTCCAGCGACTTTAAAGGCTCAGGTTTTGCATATTATTTTGGCTCATCATTTGAAGTTGGAATGGGGTAGCCCGGTGGAACCACGCACTATGGAAGCGATGTTTGTGCATTTGTTGGATTATATGTCTTCTCAATTACAAATCTGGCAAAAGGTGATGCAGAATCCGGGATCATTAAGTGATAACTGGACTGAATATCAACATTTGATGTCAGGGAAAATTTATATCAATCGGGATCATCAGACTGCCGTGACCGAAGAAAAAACCTTGGAAAGCAGTGATGAATCATTGAATACTAAAAATGTTCAATCACCAAAATCCAAGAATGACCGCAATTTACCGTTGCCTTTTTAATATTTTAATTTGATCCATATGGAATTTAATTCAAAAAATGTTTGTAATTTGGCTGAATTGATTTTACAAGAAGAAGACGAAATCCTTGTGCCTGCCAGTAAATTATTGCATTTAATTTCCCAGGAACAGGAGGATTGGCAGTTGAATGATGAGCAATTATTGGAATTTTTAAAGACTGATAAACGCTTTTCTTTTTATAGTTTTCCCGAGGAATCAGAATTGTGGCCAGATGAATTAAATAAAAAAATGGCTGAGCAGGGACTTTTCAAAGGTGATAAAATTATGCTTTTGGAAAAGAAACCCAGCCCAGATGATTTGAAACAAATGATTCTAGGTAATTTAGATTATTTATATCAAAATTTATCTGAAAGAGGTGCTAATCCTTTGGAAGAAAGTGAAATGTCCCAATATCAAACTTCCATGGATAGAGTGAAAGAATTATATGAACATTTTCAAGATTTAGTTATTGAAGAAGAAAAACAAGATGATTAGTTTATTGGATATTCAAAAATTTTTAGAGGAAAAGGCTGCCCCGAAATATCGCTGGGCGCAATTTTTAGATTATTATTTTTCTCGGGATTTAAAAGGCTGGCCAAACTGGAATGATTTAAAAACTTGGCCGAAAAATTTAAAAGAGTCATTGCCAGCTTTGAATAATGTTGAGGAAATAAAATATTTCGCCAGTGCCAATAATCGGTCATCCAAGGCGGTCATCAAGTTCGCCGGTGATCAGAAATTGGTGGAAACGGTTTTGATGCGTTATTACGATTATGATACGGTTTGTTTGTCATCCCAGTTGGGTTGTCCGTTAGCTTGTAAATTTTGCGCTACCGGCCAAGGTGGTTTTATTCGTAATTTAAGTGTTTTGGAAATCTTGGAACAATTTCAAGCCTGGGTGATTTATTTAAACAAAAATGAAAAAGCGGATAGTCTTAAAAATTTGGTTTTTATGGGCATGGGCGAGCCGTTTTTAAATTGGCCAGTCGTCAAAGAAGCGATTGAACTTTTTAATAATAATTATCAAATCGGTCAGCGGCATATTACCATTTCCACGGCCGGTATTCCGGAAAAAATTCGGGAGTTTGCTGATTTACATTGGCAAGTTAATTTGGCTTTGTCTTTGCATGCCGGTACTGACAAAGTTCGTCAAAGTTTGATGCCCATTGCTGAAACTTATAGTTTGAAAGATTTATGGAAAAGTTTAAATTATTATTTGGAACATAATAATCGAAAAGTATTTTTAGAATATATTTTAATTGAAAATGTTAATGATTCTTTGGCGGAAATTCAAGCGGTGATTGATCAAATTGTTAAATCCAATCCGAAATTATTACATTTGAATCTGATTCCTTACAATCCTCATGAAGCAGCTGAATATCAAACCAGCAGTGCTGAACAGTTGCGCAAGATTGAAGCACTTTTAACGGAAAACCGAATTCATTATACTTGGCGTGATTCTTTAGGGCAGGATATTGGTGGTGCCTGCGGACAATTAAGTAAAAATTCTTAATTTTATGGCTAAATATAAAATCACGATTGTTTCTATGCAATCGGATAAAAATCAACTTTGGAAAGATTTACAAGAGCAATATGCTACTTATTTGAATAAATGGGCGGATGTGGAAACCGTGGAATTGTCTCCGGGAAATATTTATCAACGTAATGATTTACAAGAAATTTGGAAACAGGAAGAAATCCTTTGGCAAAAAGTTTTGGCCAAGAAAAAAGAGGTGGATTATTTTGTGGCTTTGGATTTGGAGGGAAAGATGTTTGATACCGAAGAATTCGCTAAGTTTATTCAAGCGGATTCACGTCGTCATTGGAAGTTTTTAATCGGTGGTCCCTATGGCCTACCGCCGTCCATTCGTAAAGACTGCGATTTTAGGCTGGCTTTGAGCCCCTTAACATTTAACCATCAATTAGCTAAACTGATATTGCTTGAACAATTATATCGAGCTTTGGAAGCGGAACATACTAATAAATATAATAAATAATTATGCCTAGCAAAAAAAGTGTGAAAGCCAAGACCGTTAGTAAAGTCAGTAAGAAAGTGACTAAGCCTAAAAGTTCTAATGATCGTAGTTTCGTGATTTCTTTGGGTGGTTCTTTGATCTTTGATAAAACTACCGGTCAATTTAATTTGGATTTTATTAAGGAATGGCGGGATTTGATTGAAGAATTTTTGGAAAAAGATTATCGTTTTGTCTTGGTGATGGGTGGTGGAAAAACCGCGCGTTTTTATCAAGAAGCTGGTCGTCATTTTGGATATACCGATGAGCAATTGGATTATTTGGGAATTCAAGCAACCAGAATCAATGCTTTGTTTTTAAATTTCTTATTTGCCGATAAACCGGAAGTTTTTGAAGATCCTCGTAAAATTAAATCCTGGGCTAAAAATAATTTGTTTGTTTGCGGCGGTTGGAGACCAAATGCTTCTACTGATTACGTGTCAGTTTTAATTGCCAAACAATTGGGTTGCGCTAATTTAATCAATTTATCTGATACTGATTATATTTATGACAGCGATCCAAGAAATAATCCTAAAGCTAAGAAATTTGATAACTTAACCTGGGAAGAATATTTTAAGATTTTCCATGGGGATGAAAAATGGCAACCAGGCCGACATTTACCGTTCGATCCAGTCGCCAGTAAATTGGCAGCCAAGTCCGGGATGTCTTTGTATTATTTAAATGGAAAAAATATCAAGACTATTCGTCAGTTTTTGGGATTTGAGAAATTTACAGGCACAATTATCAATAAATAAAAGGTAAAAATTTGCTATGGATAATTGGACTAGACAATTCTATGAAAATGAGCTAAAAGAGATTTATAAGCCGGAGGAAAATCAAAGCCCCAAAAAAACTCTAGTGGAGGAAATTAGGGGGGAAGTTAATTTGAAAAGTATCAAATCCGGTCTTGGAAAAACTTTGAAAAAAGTTTTATATTTATTTTTATTTGTGATTGTTGGTGGCCTTTTGGTTTTTGGTGGGATTTATATGGTGTTGAAATATTTTATGAATTAATACAAAAAACTATGAGTTTAAACAAAATTATTATTAGTTTGATTCCTTTGTTGGCTTTATTTGCGGTGAGCGCTTGTGATATTGGTGGTGGTGATGTGACTACCGTGACTCCGGAACAAAAAACTGCCATTGAAAAAGATTTTGCCAATGTTTTTAAAGTGAAAATCAGCGATAGCGAAACCTGGAATTATTATTTGGGAGCAGATCAAAAACGTTATATTTTTCCAACCGCAGGAACTTTCAAAAGCTGGTTTGGCGATCGTGAAGTGACCGCTGAAAAAACTTTGGAAGAAGTCGGTGAAATTACCATTGGTGGGAATGTTACTTACAAACCGGGAAGTCGTTTAATTACCACCGAAAGCGTGACGGAAGTTTTTTATATTGCTCCGGGTGGTATTTTAAGACCAATTAACGCTACTTTGGCTGAAAAATTATATGGTGCTGACTGGAAAAACATGATTGATGATTTGGAAAATCATTATTTTACCAATTATAAGATCGGACCAGCCTTAACCGATGAAGCCAGTATTCCGGTGATCAATGATGATTGGAGTATTAACGATGATAAAAATTTATTCTAATTTTATGTATTCTCTAAGCGATTACGATTTTATACTGCCAGAGAAATTAATCGCCCAAAAGCCGGCTGTTCCGCGGGACCATTGCCGGCTTTTTTCGTATAATCGCCAGACGGATAAGGTGGAACATCAACATTTCTATGATTTGAAAAATCTTTTACCCAAAAATGCTTTATTAGTTTTTAATGATTCTCAGGTTATTCCGGCTCGTTTGTTGGGGCAAAAACAACAAACCGAAGGAAAATTTGAGATTTTTTTATTGAAACAATTGAAGGATAATTTGTGGGAAGTGTTGTTAAAAGGAAAACATAAAAAAGAAGGCATGATTATTCGTTTTCCCCATAGTAATTTACAGGCGAAAATTTTGGAACCGGTGGACGAACAACGCTGGTTGGTAGAATTTAATTATCATGAACCGGATTTAAGTCGGATTTTAAATCGGACCGGTTTAATTCCGTTGCCACCCTATATTAAAATTGAGCAAAGTAATACTCACATTAAACAATGGTTGAAAAAACAATATCAAACTATTTACGCTGATAGTTCCAAAAAAGGTTCAGTGGCGGCACCGACGGCTGGTTTACATTTTACCAAACGGTTATTGAGTCAGTTGGAAGCGGCTGGCACTGAGTTCGCCAAAGTAACCTTGCACGTGGGTTTAGGGACTTTTAGTCCAGTCAGAATGGAAGATATTACCCAACATAAAATGCATTCGGAATTGGGAATTATTGATAAGAAAACTTTGTTGAAAATTTTGGAAGCAAAGAAAGCTGGTCGTCCGATTATTTCCGTGGGCACCACCACGGTGCGGGTTTTGGAAGGTTTAGTAGCGAAATATTTGAATTACAGTCCGGAAAAATTAAAAGCTTTGCCAGATTATTTAACTGAAGAAATTAGTATCTTTATTTATCCTGGTTATCACTTCAAAATATTGGATGGTTTGATTACTAATTTTCATTTACCCAAGAGCACTTTGTTAATGTTGGTTTCGGCGATGATTAGTAAAGATAAACTTTTAGACTTGTATAAAATTGCTGTTCAGAAGAAATATCGCTTTTTCAGCTTCGGTGATGCCATGTTGATTTTATAATTTTTTTTAAATCTGTTATACTATCATCAGCCTTAATTGGGTTTTATTTAGATTTTAAATATTAGTCCTATGAACAAAAATAAAATTTTGGTGCTTAATGCCGGTAGTTCATCTTTGAAATTTGCGGTTTTTGATCAAAAACTGGAAAAAATTATTGCCGGTAATGTGGAAAAAATCGGCGAAGGCGATAATAAGACCGATTATCAGGTTTTTAATGGGGAATTGATTCATCGGACGATTCAATGCAATGAAATTTCCGGATATAACTGCGCTTTGCAATGCGTTCAGATGATTTTAGAAGCGGAAGGTGTTTTGCCGGATATTAATCAAGTGGGATATCGTGTTGTGCATGGTGGACAAAAATACAAAGCAGTAACTTTGTTAAATAAAAATGTCTTAAAAGATTTAAATAAAATTTCTCATTTGGCGCCTTTGCATAATCCGCCGGCTTTGGAAATTATCAAATTAAGTATGGCCGCTTTTAAAAAAGCCAAACATTACGCCATGTTTGATACGGCTTTTTACGCTAATTTACCGGATGAAAGTAAAATTTATGCTTTGCCTTTGGATTTATATAAAAAAGAGGGGATTCAGCGTTATGGTTTTCATGGTTTGTCACATAAGCATTTGTTGGAGCAAGCTTGTAAATTGTTGAAAAAGCCAAAAAATAAAGTAAATTTGATTTCCTGTCATTTGGGCAGCGGTTGCAGTGTGACTGCCATTAAAAATGGTCAGCCCATCGATACCAGCATGGGTTTTACGCCCATGGAAGGAATGATGATGTCCACGCGGAGCGGGGATCTGGATCCGGGAATTTTAATTTATTTGCAGGAAAAATTACATTATTCTTTGGAAAAATTGAAAAAAGTTTTAAATCAAGAATCCGGTTGGTTGGGCATTAGCGGTTGTAAGGATTTTCGGGATGTGCTCCTTTTGAATAAATTCAAGATTTCTGGTTATAAAGCGGACAAAAAGGCTTTAGCTAAATGTCGTTGTGCTGATTTGGCTTTGAAAATTTTCCGTCAAAGATTATTGAAATACATCGGTGCTTATGCTATTTTATTACCACGATTGGATATGATTGTGTTAGGTGGGGCCATTGGTAGTCGCAGCGATATTATTTTTGAATTTTTATGGAACGATTTGATCCACTTGCGAAAATTGTATCCACGTTTACCGGTGATCCAGTTGTTAAGTGATGAAGCAGCTATGATTGCTAAGGAAATAAAAACGATGAAGCATGTTTAAAAAATTATTGACTCAAATTGATAGCGTTTCCATTGCCGCGATTATTATCAGCGTCTTTTCTTTGGCGACTAAGTTTTTAGGAATTTTGCGGGATCACTTGTTGGCTAAATTTTTTGGTGCTGGTGCGGATTTGGATGTTTATTACGCGGCTTTTCGTTTGCCGGATTTTATTATGAACTTGTTGATTTTGGGGGTGGTGTCAGCCGGTTTGATTCCCATTATGAGTAAATATTTATGTCAGGAAAGTGGTCGGGATAAGTTTTGGAAATTGTTAAATCAGATGGTTAATTTGTATTTGTTGGTTTTCGGTGTTTTGAGTATTGTGTTTTTGATTTTCACTGCACCGATTATGGCTTGGTTAACGCCCGGTTTTACTGATGGGCAAATGGAGCAGGTGGTTTATTTAACTAGATTTTTATTTTTAAGTCCGTTGCTTTTGGGCTTGTCCAGTATTTTTGGTAGTGCTGTGCAGGTTCATAAACAATTTGTGATTTATAGTTTAGCGCCGTTATTTTATAATATTGGAATTATCGTTGGGATTGTGTTCTTGGCGCCGATGTATGGTATTAAAGGTGTGGTTTTTGGGGTTTTAATCGGGGCTTTTTTCCATTTGGTTTTACATTGGCTAGCCATGCGCTCGCTGGGCTATCGTTATCATTTACTGTTAAAGCAAGGTAATGGCGATATGCGTTTGTTGCTGAGAATGTCTTTGCCGAGATTTTTAACTTTGGCTTTATCACAATTGAATTTGGTTTTCATCACGATGATTGCCACCACCCTGGCCAGTGGTAGTTTGAGCGTTTTCAACTTCGCCAATAATTTGCAATCTTTACCTTTAAGTTTGATTGGTATTCCTTTGGCCATTGCTGCTTTTCCATTATTATCTACTTATTATCAGAGTATTGAATGGGAAAAATATTTTGATTTGTTTTATATCACCGTTAAAAAAGTGATATTTTTTATTTTACCGGCAACGGTGATTTTTATTTTATTAAGAGCGCAAATTGTCCGTTTGGTTTTGGGTAGCGGTAAATTTGATTGGAATGCCACCATTTTAACCATGGAAACTTTGGGGATTTTCGCTTTGAGTTTGCTGGCGCAAAGTTTGATGCCTTTGTTGGTGCGTGCTTTTTACGCTTTGGAAAATACCATTACGCCATTTTTGATTGCCATTGTGACCACTTTTTTAAATGTCACCTTAAGTTATACTTTGATTAATGTACCGGTGCCAGGAATTTTTCATGAATATTTACAAAGCAATACTTTGGGAGTGTTAGGATTGGCGTTGGCTTTCAGTATTTCTAATGTTTTACAATTGATTTTATTGTGGAAATGGCTCAGACATTTGATTGGCGAGAATCGTAACAAAACTTATGATTTATGGCGCTTTGTTGGGAAAAATTTAATCGCCACCGCAGCCATGGCAGTTAGTATTCAAACCTATAAAGTCATTTGGGGCACTTGGTTTGATTTAACCACCGTTTGGCAGGTGATTGGGCAAATTTCAGTCTCTTTACTTTTGGGGGGAATAGTTTATTATTTAGTTATAAAACTGTTAAATGTTCCCGAATTTAATGACTGGGAAAACAAAGCTATTATTAGAATAAAACATATGATTTATGGAAAAAAGCAAAATTCGTAATTTTTGTATTATCGCTCACATTGATCACGGAAAATCGACCCTGGCGGATCGTTTTTTAGAATTAACCAGAACCGTTTCTGAACGTGAGATGAAGGCTCAGATTTTAGATATGATGGATTTGGAGCGAGAACGTGGTATTACCATCAAACTGCAACCAGCCACCATGTTTTATCCTTATAAAAACGAAATTTTTGTTTTAAATTTGATTGATACGCCCGGTCACGTGGATTTCAATTATGAAGTTTCGCGTTCTTTGGCAGCTGTGGAAGGGGCTTTGTTATTGGTGGATGCCACTCAGGGCATTCAAGCGCAAACTTTAACCAATTTGTATTTGGCTTTGGATCAAGGTTTGGAAATTATTCCGGTGATTAACAAAATTGATTTACCGATGGCTAATGTGGATAAGGTGAAACGAGAAATCATCAATTTAATTGGTTGTAAAGCCGAAGATATTTTGGCGATTTCCGCCAAAACCGGTGAAGGGGTGGAAGCGGTTTTGCAACATGTGATTGATAAAGTTGGTCCGCCCAAAGATACTTATGCGGATTTTCGGGCTTTAATTTTTGATGCGGTGTTTAATGAGTATAAAGGTGTCATTAACTATATTCGCGTGTTTGACGGCGAAATTAAGCCTGGACAAGCGATTTATTTGAACGCCACTGGTATGGAAAGTGAAGTTTTGGAAGTGGGAATTTTCACTCCGCATTTGAAGAAGGAAGAAATTTTGCATTCCGGTCAAATTGGTTATGTGATTACTGGTATTAAAGAAATTGCTCAGTGTAAAGTCGGTGATACTATTTTCCATAAAAATCATCCGGCTGATTTACCAATTTTAGCTGGTTATAAAGATGTGAAACCGATGGTTTTTGCCAGTTTTTTCACCGATGGTGGTGATAAACATAATCAATTGCGCAATGCTTTGGAAAAATTAAAATTAAATGATGCTTCTTTGGTTTATGAACCGGAAAATTCCTTGGCTTTGGGCAGTGGTTTTCGTTGTGGCTTTTTAGGTTTGTTGCATTTGGATATTATTCAGGAGCGTTTAACTCGCGAATATGATTTGGAATTGGTGGTGACTGTGCCTAGCGTTGCTTACAAAGTGACTTCCCGGGGCGATATTTTATCTTTTGGCAAGAATTTTTCCAAAGATCAGATTTTAAATGAGAAACAAGTGTTGATTTCCAATCCGGCGCAATGGCCTGATCCAACCCGCATTGAGTTGGTGGAAGAACCGATTGTCAAAGCGGAAATCGTCACCCCTCAAAAATACATTGGAGCGATTATGCAATTGGCTCAGGAACGTCATGGTCTTTATTTGGGGACGGATTATTTGGATAGTTTAAATGATTATGATGAAAATAGAGTGGTTTTAAAATATGAATTGCCTTTGTCCGGGGTGATTGTGGATTTTTATGATCAATTGAAAAGTATCAGTTCCGGTTATGCTTCTTTCAATTATGAATTTATTCGTTATGATGCGGCCGATATCGTTCGTTTGATGATTTACATCGCCGAAGAGCCGGTGGAAGCTTTATCCATTATGGTTTATCGTGATGCCGCGCACCGCGAAGGCAAACGCATTGTGGAAAAATTAAAAGACGTTGTGCCTCGTCAGTTGTTTGTGATTAAAGTGCAAGCAATTTTAGGTGGTAAAATCGTTGCTTCGGAAAAAATATCCGCTATGCGTAAAGATGTGACGGCTAAACTATACGGTGGTGATGTTACTCGTAAAATGAAACTTTTAAATAAACAGAAAGAAGGTAAAAAGCGCATGGCCCAATTTGGTCGCGTTAAATTACCACAAAGTGCGTACTTGGCGTTGTTGAAGAAGGACTAGGAATTTGCTATAATATTTTTATCAAGTTAGCAAATACCTAAAAACAAAATATGAAAATAAAATTTTGTGGAGCGGCGCAGGAAGTGACCGGTTCACAGCACTTATTAACGCTTAACGGTAAGAATTTTTTATTGGATTGTGGTTTCAAACAAACCAATTCCGATAGTGATTTGATTTATAATCGTAATTTTTTATTTGATCCGGAAATGATTGATGCGGTTTTATTATCCCATGCGCATTTGGATCATTGTGGAAATATTCCTAATTTATATAAACAAGGTTGTGGAGCTTCGGTTTATTGTACTAAGCCCACTAAGGATTTATCGCGTTTAATCGCTTTGGACGCGGCGAAACTGCAAGCCCAGGCTTCAGCGCAAATTTATAAAGTTTATGGAACGATTACTGAACCGATTTATAAAGAACCGGACGTGGAATACGCTTGGAAACAGGTGATTGGCGTTAATTATTATGAAAAATTGCAAGTTGATAAAAATCTGGAAGTGGAATTTCATAATGCCGGTCATATTTTGGGCTCGGCACAGATTGTCTTGAAAGTTAAAGACGATGACGATGGCCAAAACAAAACCATTTTGTTTACCGGCGATTATGGCCGAAAATCAATGCCTTTGCTTAAAGACCCGGATGAATATTTGGACGCTGAATATTTAATTTGTGAAAGCACTTACGGTAATGGTATTCATACGGATATCAGCACCGTTTATGATGATTTTGTGTGGTTAATTAAAGATGTTTACGAACGTGGCGGAAAAGTTTTGATTCCGGCTTTTTCCATGGAGCGCACTCAAGAATTATTATATATTTTACATTGGTTAATGGAAAATGGTCGTTTACCAAAGATTGAAATTTTCGTGGATAGTCCGCTGGCCAATGAAATGATGGATGTTTATGAAGATTCCAAAGAATATTTTGATGAGGAAAGTCGACAGGAGTTTTATAAAAAAGGTAAAAATCCTTTTAAGGCTGATTATATTCATTATGTGGAAGGCATGGAAGAATCAAAAATGCTTAATGGTTATAAAGGCCAAGCGATTATCATTGCCGGCTCGGGAATGTTATCCGGCGGCCGCATGATTTTCCACTTTATGCATCATTTATCCAATGCTAAAAATATGGTTTTGATTGTGGGTTATATGGCTGGTGGAACTTTGGGCAAACAGTTGTTGGAAAATCCCGGTGAGTTAACGATTTTCAAAGAAATTATTCCGGTGCGAGCGCAAATTGAAGCTTTGGATTCCATGTCAGGGCATGCGGATAAATTTGATTTGTTGAATTATATTGAAAAAATGAAGAAACTTAAGAAAGTCTTTTTGGTGCATGGGGAATTGGTAAAAATGGAGGCGTTGCGTGATGCCATTAAAAAATTAAAACCGGAAGTGGAAATTTTTACGCCGATTTTAGGTGAAGAAATTAATTTTTAAGGATATGTTTAAAAACAAAAAGCAAACTTTTAAAAAAATTGAAAAAGTGATGGATGATATTGAATCCATCAAAATTCAAGGAGCGACCAATATTGCCAAGGAAAGCATCAAACTTTTTAGTGTTTATTTGGGATCTTTTTCCGACAACACCAATCATTTGGAAATTTTAAAATCAGCCAAAAGATTTAAAGAGGATTTAGCTAATTTACGCGAAACCGAACCTTTGACTCGCAACGCTTTGAATTTTATTTATCAAAAATTATTAAAAGATAATACTTTGGATTCGTCTTTGGATTTAGCGAAGGCTGGGGACAAATGGGGAAAATATTTTTTGAATTTATTACATGAGCACAAACAAACCATTATTGATTATGGTCAGAAATTGATTAATCGTGGTGATCAAGTTTTTACGCATTGTCATTCTTCCATGGTGGAAGGAATTTTAGTAAAAGCTTACAGCAAACGAAAATTTAAAGTTTTCAATGATGAAACTCGTCCTTTGTTTCAAGGACGAATCACCAGCACAAACTTGCGTAAAGCCGGTTTGCCCAACACCATGTTGGTGGATGGGGCTTCGGCGTATTTAATTAGTCATTTTAGCGGTGAAGATTTGGATATTTCTTCGGTTTTTCTTGGTTGTGATGCCATTGCGCTGGACGGGACTTGTGTCAATAAAGTCGGCAGTTACGGCATTGCTTTGAGTGCTTATCATTCGGGAATTCCGGTTTATATTGCCAGTTCTTTATTGAAAATTGAGTCAGATTTAAAGCGTGGTTCATATATTAAAATTGAAGAGCGCGAGCCCAAAGAAATTTGGGCCAAACCACCGAAAGGTTTAAAACTGATCAATTTAGCTTTTGATATGATTCCACCTGAATTTATCACCGCCTACATCACCGAGTTTGGCTTGGTTAAGCCGAAAGACGTGGCCAAGGTGGTGAAGCGGGAGTATGGCGAGTGGTTTTAGGGTTAAATATTATTTAAATGAAAATATTTTAATATGGAAAAAGGTGAGTTTTTAGAAGTAAAACCAGAAAACAAAAAAGAATTATCTTTGGAAGAAAGAATATCAAAGGTTCTTAAAGAAAAAGGGGCATACTATATTTGCCAGCATTTGGATGAATTTCCAGAATTTTCGCATAAGGAAATAGCGATGAGTCTTATTAAGGCTGGGGAAGGTTATACGGTGGCTTGGATTTTCAATAAATTTAGTGATTTAGATAAAGAAACGGCGATGGCACTTATTAAAGTTGGGCACGGTTATATTGTGCCCGCAAATTTAGAAAAATTTAGTGGTTTGGATTATAAGGAAGTAGCAATGGAGCTTATTAAAACAAGAGATGTACATAGTATTAGGAAATTAGCAGAAAATTTAGCAAAATTTCATGGATTAGATAAAGAAGTAGCCATAAACCTTATGAATGAAGGACAAGGATATGCAGTAGCTGCAAATTTAAACAAGTTTAGTGGTTTGAACCACAAAGAATTTGCGTTGGCACTTATTAAAACAGCTGACTTTGATTCTATAGAAAAAAACTTATACAACTTTAGTGGATTGGACAAAGAAGTCGCGATGGCGTTACTTGATACCAGGGGTTGGTATATTGTGTGGAAAAATTTAAATAAATTTAGTGGTTTGGATAAAGAAGTGGTTACGAGGCTTGTTAATACAGGCCAAGGTAATGCTGTGGCGGAAAATTTAGAAAAATTTAGTGGTTTGGATTACAATGAATTAGCATTGGAACTTATTAAAAGAGGAGATGGTCGATATGTGATTCAGTATTTAAAAAATTTAGAGGTTTAAATCATAAAGAAGTATTGTTGGCGTTACTTAAACGTGAACATGATAGCTTAAGTATCTATGAAATTAAGTATTTTAAAAATTTTAATTTCAGGGAATTTGATAAAGATTTGATTGTTAGGGTGATTGGGGCCGCTGGTGATGGCCATTACGAAGAGCTTTTTGATAATTTAATATTATCGGAACATCAAAAAAGGGAAATTTTACATTATTTATTATTACGTAATGATTTCCAGAAATCTAAAACATTTGTTGAAAAATTATTGGCAAATCAACCGAATGTTTATTTTGCAGTTGCCGAGCAGGTTGTGAATTTAAAAATTAGTTCCGGCGATGTTGAAAATGCCAAAACCATTTGTTTAATTTTTGGATTAAAAGATGTTTTGAAAAAATTTAGAGAAAAATATCCGAATAAATCAATCCCTACTGTAATTTACTTGTATTTTGGTGAAAAAACAGATTGGCAAGAAAAATTGGGTGAAAACCCGGTCAATGAATTTCTCGATGTTCTGCCAAAATCCAAAGAGCGTGATGAAAAACGCAATGCTTTTACACACAATGAATATGATAGAACCAGTGAGTTTTTGCAGTACTTGAATAAATATGAATTGTTTAACGTAAATAACATTGATTTTGAAATCACCACTGATTTTATTAAACATTATGGTTTGGCAAAATCGGTTTTGTTGTATGAATATTTTAGAAATTTACATCTTTTTAATATGGGTAAGTTGGATAATCTTCCGTCTGAGCAGGTATATGAAGATGAAATCACCAGTTTGGAGATTTTGGAGGAAAAATATAAAACTTTGCAAATGAAGGTCTTTTCCAGTCAAGAAATCACAGCTAATTATTTGAAAACTTTAAGTCATTTTGAAATCACCTTATTGTCGCAGATTACTGGTAAAAATACCCATCGTTTTGATGATGGTCGCCCGCCGTTTGATCAAATCATCGGAGATTTTATTGTTTATTCGGAAAAAGCAACTGAAAAATCCGGGGGACAAGTGGATTTATCCCAAGATGACAATTATCCCGAGTACGATGATTACGATGATTATTATCAAGAAGACAGTTATAATTATTCTCGTGGCGAATATGTGCCCACACCGGAAGAATACAAATCATTTAAATTGCAGGCTAATAAGGTGGAATATGAATTTGATAGAAGTAACTTAGAAAAGCCGGATAGTTCTTATAATATTTTGAAAAAAGATGTTTTAAAGATTTTTTCTACTGAAACCGCAGACAAAGATAAGTTTTTATCTTTGAAAACATCGGTTATTGAAAAAATTCAGGCGAAAATTAAAGAATTGGAAAACAAAACAGATAATCAATATATTGTGCAACAACGAGAAAAGTTAATGTCGGTAATAGCTAAGTTAGAAAAATTAGATTTTAAAGAAATTAAAGAAAAAGGAGAGATAAAATCACAATCTTATGATGAATTATTGTTGGCATTGTTGGATTTGGATAAATCAATGATAGAACGTTCTGGTTTGCAAGATGAATTACGCCAAATTGTGTTTAGAAAAATGTTGGATCAAGGTTATGGCACGGTGGATCGAGTAGAGCGAATCCGCACTTCCATGCAGGGCGAATTGAGTGCTTTGGGGATTTTACATTTATTGGATTTAATAGATAACTTTGCCAAAGATCATATTTTGAATACGGAGAAAGATAATAAGGAAAAATATTGGACTGATGAAGCTTGGAGTAAGATTAAAGAAAGCAACAAAATTGATAGTAAATTCACAATGAAGGTTGTGTTTAATAAACAACATAAAGATTTGAAAGAAGTGGCGGATAAAATGACAGCTTTGGATTCAGGCAAAGGTAATTTTAAGGTTCAATGTTGTCCTGATCGAGGATTTATCGGGGAAATGTCCGGTTACTTGGCTGATGTTTGTTACACAGCCGAATATCCATTGCTGGCGCGTCATCCTAACTTGGTTCCATATAAGTTCATTGCCGAACAAGATAGTGATAATAAAGAGTTTTTGGGCTCGGTTTTGGTTTTTGAGCTTGAGGATGAAGATAACAACAAGGTGGCGTTATTGCGTGCTTTTGATATTCCTCGGGAACATGAAGTGAATGTTGGTGAATTTGTTGAAAATTTCATCAATAAAATAACCCCAAGCTTACAAGCCAGAGGGGTTAAGAAAATAATTATTCCAGGAGATGATGGGGCAATCAGTAATTATCCATTGACTATTAGTCATATGCATAAGGAATATATTAATGGTCAAAATCGAATGTCTCTAGGAAAACATTTTGCTTTTAACGGCTATGATATTACTGATAATTGTTATGTGGTGAGAGAAATTTAGCAATGTTTGTCAGTCTGGTGAAAATTCGGTATAATGGAGGGAAATTAAGAGTGGTGATTTCAGTTTTAGTGTTAGTTCATATATTAAAGATGCCGAAACAAGTTCGGCATGACAGATAATAATTATTTGACGATCAAATTACATTAAAAATAAAATAAATACCTATGGGTTATTTGCGTTTGGGGACTCATCCGGATCCAAAAAAGCACTTGTTGTGCACTTTTTACGTGGAATCTACTTTGCCGATTAAACAAGCGGCGGAATGGATTGCTGCTGAATCATCCATCGGGACTTGGACTGATTTAGCGACTTTGCGTCCGTCCGTGGCGGAAAAATTGGGCGCTAAAGTTTATAAGGTTGATCCTAACAAAAAGATTATTCATATCGCTTATCCTTTGGATTTATTTGAATTGGGTAGTTTACCACAATTGGCATCCAGTATTTTGGGCAATATTTTTAGTATGAAATTGATTAAGAATTTACGTTTATTGGATATTCAATTTCCAAACGTTTACAGTAATTCTTTTCAAGGTCCAAAATATGGTATTAATGGTATTAGAAAAACTTTGGATATTTATGGCCGTCCGATTTTGGGCTGTATTATCAAACCAAAAGTCGGTTTGAGCGCCAAAGAACACGCTGAAGTCGCTTATAATGTGTGGTTGAATGGTATTGATTTGATTAAAGACGATGAGAATTTGACTGATATGACTTTTAATCGTTTTGAAGATCGCGTTGATTATGTGATGGAAATGCAAAAGAAGGTGGAAAAGGAAACCAAATGCAAAAAAGTTCATGTTTTCAATGTGACTGCCCCCATGGATGTGATGTTTGATCGGGCTGAATATGTCCAGAAGAAAGGCGGTAAATGTGTGATGGTAGATATTGTTTCGGTTGGTTTGGATAATGTGCAATTATTGCGCAAAGCCAATTTTGATTTGATTATTCATGGACATCGCGCTGGTCATAGTTTGTTCACCAAGAACGAAAAACATGGCTACACCATGTATGTTTTGGCGCAATTGGCACGTTTGGCTGGTATTGATCAATTGCATACTGGAACAGTGGTGGGAAAAATGGAAGGCAAACAAGAAGATATTATTGAAATCAATAAAATGTTAACTGCCAAGTGGGCCAATCTAAAACCGGTTTTGCCAATCGCTTCCGGTGGTTTACATCCTGGTATGACGGAAAAGTTGTATAAGATTCTAGGTAATGATTGTGTGATGAACTACGGAGGCGGAGTGCACGGTCATCCTTTGGGAAGCGGAGCGGGAGCGCGCGCGGCCTGGCAATCAGTGTCCGCCATTATGCGTGGTATTCCACTTAGTAAAGCCATTAAACTGCCGGAATATAAAGAATTAGCTCAGGCAGTGGAATATTGGGGAAAGATTTAGAATGTCATCCTGGAAAATTTTGAACGTAGTGAAAAATTTATCCAGGATCTCGACTACAGTATGGACAAATTTTCCTGTAGTGATGCCATCCCCGTCTTATCATTCCGATTAAAAAATATATACAATTCTCAACGTTAGTGATGTTTTTCGGTAAAATCATACTTCGAGATTACATTCCAGATGCCCCCGACCTTCGTCGGGGTAAACTCCAAAGTTCGGCATGACATTGTCACTTTTTATTATTACTAACACGTTTTATTATTTATCATATTTATTTTAAAAAAAAAGCACTCTAAAACGGGTGCTTTTTTTATTTTCAAAATTTTGATATAATGAAGCCATTGCAAGTATCTATTAAATTAAATTTCAAATAAAACCTATGGCTTTTTTCTTAAAAACTAAAAATATCCGATTTTCTACTGGTGGACGTTTGGTGGCGGCTTTGCGTGAAGACGAAGCTTTGCATTATGGCATTCAGGCCGGCGATAAGGTGGAAATTGTTTTTTCTAAAAGTAAACGGTTGATCTGTGATATTGAATTTTCCAGTACTTTGAAACCAGGATATTTGGGTTTATATAAAGAAATTACCGATAAATTTGATGTGGAATCGGAAGATATTATTGAATTGAGTTTGATTTCCCGTCCTTTATCCATTGAAGCTATTAAAAGAAAGATGCGTGGTGAAGATTTGAATTATGAGGATATTCATTCCATTATGACTGATATTGTTCAGGGAAGATTGGGAGAAGTGGAATTGACCTATTTTGCCATGTCCAGTTTTGTGCGTCCATATTCCGAAGATGAATTGTATTATTTAACCAAAGCCATGGCAGAAACCGGTGAAATGATTAATTTACCGGAAAAAGTGGTTGATAAACATTGTATCGGTGGTTTGGCTGGAAATCGCACTACCATGGTGGTAATTCCGATTGTGGCATCTTTGGGTTTGATTATCCCTAAAACCTCGTCCCGCGCGATTACCTCACCTTCAGGGACAGCTGATACCATGGAAGTCTTGGCGCCAGTTTCTTTTTCCATGGAAGAAATTAAAAAAATTGTTCGTAAGACTAACGGTTGTATGGTTTGGGGTGGCGGTTTGAATTTGGCTCCAGCTGATGACAAAATTATTCGGGTTTCTCGTCCTTTGGCCATGGAACCTTATGATAAAATGATTGTCAGTATTATGGCTAAAAAAGTAGCCATGGGTGTGGATCATTTAATTATTGATATTCCTACCGGTCCCAGTGCTAAAGTTTCCAATGTGAAAGTCGCTAAATTAATTGGTGATAAATTTAAACGTTTGGGAGCGCGTTTTGGCATTAAAGTGGGTATCAATATTAGTCCGGCTGATCAACCTGTCGGCAATGGAATCGGTCCGGCTTTGGAAGCGCGAGATGTCTTGCGTGTTTTACAACAACATCATTATCGTCCCATGGATTTGGAAAATAAAGCTATTCATTTGGCCGGCGAATTGCTGGAATTAAAAGGATTCTGTCGTAAAGGGCAGGGTAAAAAAATAGCCTATGAACAAATTAAGTCTGGAAAAGCCTGGGAAAAAATGAATGATATTATTGTCGCCCAGGGTGGTAAATCTGATTTGTCTTCGGAAGAAATTATTAAGAAAGTTTTGAAATATCAGGTTTTGGCAGCACAATCCGGAGAGATTACTTATGTTGATAATAAAGCCATTAACGCCGTTTGTATGAACTTGGGGGCGCCTAAGGATAAACAAGCGGGCATGCATATGCATTGTCGTTATGGTCAGAAAATTAAAAAAGGTGAAAAGCTGTTTACTTTATATGCCAGCAATTCCACGCGTTTGGGTTTGGGTATTGCTTCCATTAATCATAATCAATTGGTATACTTCGGTCAGAAAGGGTTGGATCGCGCTGAAAGTCGCAATCATACGCCCGGCATTTTATTAGGTAAAAGATAAATTTGTGGACCGATTAAAACTTATATTTCTGATGGGTTTTTTCTTGCCAAGTCTTAGTGCTTGTCAGCTTTTTGATGCTGGCACCATCACGGTTTTGCCGTTGGAATCGGAGGAGGTTGTTGAACAAAATTTGTATTCAGACTGGACAGCCATTAATTCTGCTCAGAGTGCTCATCTGAAGGTTTTTGAAATTAAAGATAAAACCGGCAATTTAAAGGAGAAAATCAATATTTTGAGTTTAAATAAAAATCGTTTTTATTTTGACATTAAAGAAAACACGGAACTGCCGTTATTGGTAGGAGCGTGGCAGGCAGAAAATCCAGAGAGTGTGGCGGTTATTAATGGTTCTTTTTTTGATGAAAATTATCAGGCCACCGGCGGTTTGTGGTTAAAAGGCCAAGGAAAAATTGTCAGTTTAACCGGTAAAAATACCTATGATGGAGCAGTCATAATTGATGAAAACGGCAATCTCAATTTAAACTATTTACCGCAAAATAATTTGAATTTAAAAAAGGAAGAATCAGTGTTGGTTAATTTTCCCATGTTAATCAATAATGGAAAATATTTATTAAAAGAAAATGGTGGCGAAAGTGCCAGACGTTCTTTAATCGGTGAAGATGAGCAGTTTGTTTATTTAATTAATAGCACTGCCAATTATTTTACTTTATATGAAATGATGATTTGGGTTGGACAAAATATTGATGGCATTGAAAATTTATTAAATTTGGATGGTGGCAGTTCGGCTGGTTTAAGCGTGAGTGGTGATTTAATTCAATGGCAAAATAATTCATTTGTTAGTGTGCCTAATGTTTTATTAGTTTATGAAAAAAAATAATTCAGCTAAAGAAAAAATTCTTTTGGCGATGTCCGGTGGCATTGATTCCAGCTACTGCGTTTCTTTATTACAAAAACAAGGCTATGAAGTGCTGGGTGTTTATTTAAATAACTTACCGGCTAATCAGGAAAAAAACAATTGGTCTAACGTCAAAAAAATCGCTGATTATTTAAAAGTTAAAATTCTAAAAGTTAAAGCCAATCAACGTTTTAATAAAAATGTTATTAAACCTTTTTTGAAAGATTATCAAAATGGTTTAACTCCAAATCCATGTATTCTGTGTAATCGAGTTTTTAAATTTAAAGAATTGTTTGATTTGGCTGATAAATTGGGAATTGAGAAAGTAGCGACCGGTCATTATGTTAAATTAAAAAAAGACGGTCAGCTGGTTTATTTAAGTCCGGCCAAAGATTCCAAAAAAGATCAGAGTTATTTTTTATATCAATTACCGCAAGCCTTTTTAAAAAGATTAGTTTTTCCTTTGGGAAATTTAGAGAAGCCTCAGGTGAAACTGGCGGCGGCTAAAGTTTTAACAGTGGAGTTATTACCGTCCGGGGAAAGTCAGGAAATTTGTTTTGTGCCAGAAGATAATTTGAGTAAGTTTTTACAACAGAATTTAAGTAAACGGTTGGGCGGGCAAATCATTGATCAAAAAACCGGCAAAGCATTGGGCCAATATCCGGCTGAACAATATTTTACCATTGGGCAACGCAAGGGTTTGGGCTTGGCTGGCGGACCGTGGTTTGTCAGTAAAATTGATGAGAAAAATTCCAAAGTTTATGTTTTGAATGATAAAGATAAAAAGGATTTATTAAAATCGGAAATCCATTTTAAAAAGATTATTTGGTCGGGAAAAATTCCAAAATTACCATTGAAAATAAAATATAAATTGCGTTCTGCACAAAACTGGACTAATGGTGTTTTAAGTAAAAAAGGACAAGTCTTTGTTTTACGTTTAGCCAAAGACCAATTAGCGCCCAGCCCGGGCCAATCCGCAGTGTTTTTGTCCGGCGGAAAGGTGATTGGGGGACAGGTGGTTGGCTGATTTGCGTGGTTTGCGCGCCGTCATTGCTAAAATTATCTTTTTCGATTATTCTTTTTACAGGAGGTTAAAAATCATGTCAGAAGAAAAAAAACAATCACAAAAACCGTTAGTAATCACTTTTGCTGATTTGCAAGAGTTGAATAAAGGAATTGATGAGCATGCAAAACGTTATTTAGATGCGGTGATACGATTGACAGACAGTTTTCAACCAAAAACTGGTGAAAAATAAACACCAGATAAGTTATTTGAAGTCTCTTCGGGTTATTCACGTTTCGGATAACCCTTTTTTATTTGAGAAAACTGGGCTGGTATTTTATTGAGTTTTATATTAAAATGATATGGAATATCAGCACAAAAAATATTGTGTGGATTTCTTAGTATTTACTAAAAAATGATCGTTATGACACAAATTACGCAAACCGCTTGGAATAAATTAAAAGCAGAATTGGATGAATGCCTTGCCAAACGTCCGGAAATTACTGAAAACATTAAGAAAACTAAAGAAATGGGGGATTTGCGTGAGAATGCCGGTTATCACGATGCGCGGGAACGCCAAAGTTTTAACGAGGGGCGTATCAAAGAAATTGAAGAAATTTTAAAACACGCGGAAATCGTAGAAAAGTGTGAAAGCACCGAGTGCGTGGGTTTGGGCTCAAGTTTAAAGATTGTTTGTATAAATAATCAGACGGAAATGGATTGTCAGATTGTTAGTTTCGCTGAAGCCAATCCAGCCCAAAGAAAGTTTTCCGATCAATCGCCGTTAGCTCAAGCTTTATTGGGTAAGAAAAAAAATGAAAAAGTAATGGTGAAAACACCCAATGGCGAAATGGAATATCAAATTTTAGAAATTAAATAAATAATTTTATGACCGAAGTGAATTTCAATCCGGGACAGGATAGTAATGATGAAGAGCAGGTGCGTTTGCAAAAATTGCATGACTTGGAAAAAATGGGCGTGCAGGCTTATCCTGAAAAGTTTGAAAAAACTTTATCGTTACGAGACACCTTTGAATTAGCCGATGGTGAAAAAGTGAAAAACGCCGGCCGTTTGGTTTTAATTCGGGATATGGGGAAATTGTGTTTCGCACATATTCAGGATTACAGCGGACGTAAACAAATTGCTTTTAAACTGGATGAAATCGGTCAAGAAAAATATGATTTTTTTGTTAAACATTTTGATTTAGGGGATTTTATCGGTGTGGAAGGAGAATTATTTACCACCCATAAAGGTGAAAAAACTATTTTGGTTAAAGAATTTACTTTTTTAGGTAAGGCTTTGAAACCATTACCAAGTAAATTTCATGGTTTGCAAGACCAGGAAGTTAAATATCGCCAACGCTATTTGGATTTAATCAGTGACCAGGAAGCGATGGGCCGCTTTTTATTCCGCAGTAAATTTATTAAAGCGATTCGCGAATTTTATTGGCAAGAAGGTTTTCAGGAAGTGGAAACGCCAACCTTATTGCATTCACCAACCGGCGCCAATGCTCGTCCTTATATCACTCATAATAATGGTTTAGATATTGATGTTTATTTGCGCATTTCCCATGAATTACCATTAAAGGAATTAATTGTCGGTGGTTTTGAGAAAATTTTTGAATTGGGCAAAGCTTTCCGCAATGAGGGTTTTGATCCTTCACATTTACCGGAACACACTCATTTGGAACATTATTGTGCTTATTGGAATTTTGAAGACAATATCAAATTCACTGAAAAGATGTTTGATTATTTATTTGATACTTTGGAATTACCACGTAAAATGTTAATCCAAGGTAAAGATGGTGAATCCCGAGAAGTGGATTTTACCACTCCTTGGCCACGTGTTAGCTTTTTGGAATTGATTAAAAAAGATACTGGTATTGATTTGAATAAAATCAAAACCGTGGAAGAATTACGAAAAGTTATTGATCAAAAAGGCATTGTTATTGAAGATTCCGTGAATATGAGTTATTCCACTTTGGTGGATTATATTTACAAAAAAGTTTCTCGTCCAAAATTGCTTGGACCGATTTTTTTGTATGAATATCCGGTGGAATTACAACCTTTGGCACGTCGCAATGATAAAAATACAGCTATGGTGGATCAATTCCAAATGGTTATTAATGGTTGGGAATTGGTAAAGGCTTATTCTGAGTTGGTTGATCCTTTAGATCAGGAACAACGTTTTAAAGAGCAAGCCCAAGCTCAAGCCGAAGGTGACGAAGAAGCCATGTATGGCGATGATGAATTTATTGATTGTATGAAATATGGTATGCCACCGATTTCCGGATGGGGAATGGGTGTTGATCGTATTTTAACTTTACTTACCGGTCAAAGTAATTTGCGTGATGTGGTGTTGTTTCCATTGATGAGACCGAAGAATCAAAATCAAGAGAATAATCAAGTTAAAGAATAAATAATATGTTGGATTTAAACTTTTTGAAAGAAAATCGTACTTTGGTGGAAAAAAATACCAAAGCTCGTGGCGTTAAGGTGGATTTATCTCGTTTCTATGAATTATTGGATGAACGTAATCATTTGATTCAAGAGATTGATGTTTTAAAAGCCAAGCGCAATGAATTAAGCAAGAAATTTCCTCAGGTCAGCGGTGATGAAAAAGAAACCTTGCAAGCAGAAGTTAATCAAATCAAAGAATCCTTAAAAGAATTGGAACCAAAATTAGATGAAGCCCAAATTGAATTCAAGAAAATCTGGTTGGAAATTCCTAATTTAACCAGTGAAGATAGTCCATTGGGAGCCACTGACGAAGACAATGTGGAAATTTATCGTTCTGTGAAAGAAGTAAAATTTGCTTTTGAACCGAAAGATCATACCGAATTATTGAATGATGATTATTTGGATTTTGAACGTGGCGCTAAAGTTTCCGGGGCTAAATTTTATTTTATGAAAAATGAAATCGCTTTGTTGGAACAAGCTTTGATTCAATTTACTTTGGATAAAGTAGTGAACAAATTTGGGTTTCAATTTTTTAGCACTCCGGATTTAGCTTTAAATGAAGTTATTTTAGGAACTGGTTTTAATCCACGGGGCGCTGAAAAACAAATTTATAATGTGGAAGGTGAAGAAAGTAGTTTGATTGGTACAGCGGAAATCGTTTTGGGTGGTTACCACAAGGATGAAACCATTGATAAGGCTTATTTACCTTTGAAATACTTGGGTTTATCTCATTGTTTCCGCACCGAAGCCGGTGCCTATGGCCGAACTTCCAAAGGTTTATATCGTGTCCATCAATTCAGTAAATTGGAAATGTTTATTTATAGTAGTCCGGAAGAAGCCGATAAAATGTTAGAATTATTAAAAGAAATTGAGATGGAAGTTTTTGGTGAATTGGAAATCCCGTTCCGCGTAATTAAAATTTGTAGCGGTGATTTGGGCGGACCAGCTTATAAAAAGTATGATTTGGAAGCCTGGATGACCATGAAGCGTGATGACAAACACCCAAGCGGGGATTGGGGTGAAGTCACCAGTTGTTCCAATTGTACTGATTATCAAGCTCGCCGTTTGAATATTAAATACAGTGATGGCCAGAAAAAAGAATTTGTTTACACTCTGAATGGTACGGCTATTTCTTTGGCGCGCGCCGTGATTGCTTTTGTGGAAAACCACCAGGACGCCGACGGTAATATTAATATTCCGAAATCCTTACAACCATATTTCTTTAACCGCGAAAAAATTGTCTTAAATACCAAATAAAAAAATTGAAACAATTTATGTTTCAACAAAAAAACTCAAACAAACCATTATTAAAGTATCACCGTAATCAGGTTACTAGCGCCAATCCTTATTTTCAAAATCGTCGTTCTAAAAAACGCTTTGATTTTTCTGAAATAAATTGGGCAGGTTTTACCGATTTCTTATTTTATTCTTTGTTGTTTTTGAGTTTACTGATTGTTTTTTATTGGTTATTATTTTCATCTTTTTTTACCATCAAGAATATTCAGGTGCTAAATATTGAAGATGATTACGCCATTAAAAGTTTAACCCAGGAATTTCTCCAGGAGCGCCATTGGGGTTTTAAAGAAAGTAATTTTTTCTTAATGGATAAAACTGTTCTAAAAGAAAAAATTCTCGCCATTGATTCCAGCTTGACTGATGTCCTAATCAGAAAACCAGAACGTGATACCGTTAGCATTGAACTTCGTTATAAAGAAATCGCTGGTTATTGGCAATGTGAAGATAAACTTTATGCTTTTGAAAGTAGCGGACGTTTGATTAATGATGTTAAAGCCAATAACGCTTTTTTTGAATCCATGGAAATGATTGATGCTAATAGGTTTGCCGGCACCATTAATATGGCTGGTTTGGGTGAATATCCAATAATTAAAACCTGGCAAATGCAATGTCCGGTGGATGAGATTCCCATCAAAGAAGAATCTTTGGCAAAAATTTTGGAAGTGTTTGCTTATTTGAAATTTTATGATTTATTAAAACCAGTGGATTTTTCCTTCCGCGATGATATCAGTCGTAATTTACAAGTCAGCACTTTACATGGTTTTGATATTTATTTTGATTTGAATTTGGAGGTTTTAGCCCAGTTGAAAAAATTCCATGTTTTTTATAAGTTTTATTTAGATGATGCGGTGAAAAACTCTTTGGAATATATTGATTTACGCATTACCGAAAAAATCTTTTATCAATAGAAATTAATGCCTATGAGCTCTAGTCAAGTAATTGTTGATTTGTCGGCCATTCAGCACAATTATCAAGAATATAAAAAATTGCTCGGCGATCAAGCGCCCATTATGGCGGTGATTAAAAGCAACGCTTATGGTCACGGCATGATTGAATTAGGAAAATTTTTGGATGGTAAAGTAGATATTTTAGCAGTGGTTTCTTTGGAAGAAGCTTTGCTGTTATTAAAATCAGGCATTAAAAGCCAGATTTTTATTTTAAGTTTTTGGCAGGCCTTGGAATTGGCGGAGATTTCCAAGGAACAAATATCACAATTATCATTCCCGATTTACAATTCAGAAATGATGAATACTTTAAATGATTACGGGAAAAAGATTCAAGCCAAGCTTCGAGTGCATTTAAAAGTTGATACCGGCGCCGGTCGTGTGGGTGTTTTAGCCAGTGAAGCTTTGGATTTCGCCAAAGATTTACAAATTCAAAGTAATTTAGACTGGCAGGGTGTTTATTCTCATTTCGCCTCATCCGAGGAAAATCTAGAATACACCATGATGCAGTTGGAAAAATTTAAAACTTTAAAAACTGATTTGGATCAAATTCATAGTGGTTTGTCTTATCATATTGCTTGCAGTGCTGCCAGTTTGGTTTTACAAGATTTGGGAATTTTCAACCTGACTCGTTTGGGTATCAGTTTGTATGGTTTGTGGCCGGATAAGTCTTTAAAACCGCATTTTGGGCATAAGGTGAACTTAAAACCAGCTTTAACTTGGCAAACAAAATTGATTCATATTAAAAAGATTCCGGTCGGCGCTTTTATTGGTTATGGAAATTCTCACCAGGTAAAACGCGAAACTATTTTGGGAGTTTTGCCCATTGGTTATTGGGATGGTTATGATCGTCGTTTGGGCAATAAAGGGGAAGTAATCATTAGGGGAGTGGCTTGTCCGGTTTTAGGCCGAATCTGCATGAATCTAACGATGGTTGATTTAACTGATTTACCGTCCGTGGCTTACGAGGATGATGTGATTTTACTAGGCGCGGGACAGACAGCTGATCAACTTGCCGAGAAAATTGGAACCATTAATTACGAAGTAGTTACCAGAATTAATCCGCTGATTGAGAGAAGGTATATTTAGGTTTAAAGTTAAGTATAATTGTTAATAGTAGTGACACGATATTTTGCGACGCATAGTTGTCTTGAACTCTGATTCGTCTGATTCATTTGAAAGACTTTGAACAAACAACCCAGAACTCGAACATTGTCATGCCGAAACAAGTTCGGCATCTTTAATATGTGGTTTTGGTGATAAGTCACGTTTTTGAACTTTGATTCGTCTGATGTACCGATTATCCGTGTGCATTTATCATTGCTATTCTCATTTCATTTCACGTATTTACCTGATAACCTATGAATTCTAACAAGGGCGAATGATTATTAACCCTATAAGCAATTATTATTGTTTCGTATTATCAAAGGTGAAAAAACATAAAGTAAAATCATAGTCTTTCAGTCATTTAGATGTATCAGAGTTCAAGATAAAAACCGAGCCCCAAAATCGCGCTGGGTTAAAACAGGGGTACTGGAGTTCAGCTAAGTTGGGAAAATAAGGCTAGGGTAAAAGGATTTTCGGTCAATGGTTGTTTAATTATCAGTTACCTGCTATAGTTCGTCCACGAATGGAAAATCTAATTCATAAAAAAAAATTTATGACCGATCCAAACACAAACGTTAATCCAACCGATGAAACAACAACACCTGTTGAACCAGCTGAAGGTACTGAAGAAAACACTGAAGCAACTGATGACAGCGCTGAAGAAACTAAAACCGATGAAGAAGTTGCTGCGTAAATTGTCCTAAAAGTTTAAAAGCTTTAATACAAACAAAGAATGGCCCCGAAAGGGGTTCTTTTTTGTATTATCATTAGATATAAGGAATAAAGGCCCTTTGTCTAAGCTGTTTTAATCTAGTGTCGCATAAGATATATTGTGCGACGCCAGGTATCTTTGGGGACGTGGTAGTCGGATCAGCTAAAAACAAAAATCCATCCTCTACTCCGGGTGCTTTTTAATCAAAACCTATTTAAGACGTTTAGTATTTTTGATAATTCTCTTACCGGTATTTTCACGTTTAAAAAACCAATCTTCCATATTCCAGCCAATCAGATCCAAAATTTCCAGAGTAAAATCCATATTAAGACAATCATCATTTCTAACAAATATTTTCTTTTCTTGAAATTTTGTTTTCATAAAATTGATTTTTATGAATAAACCTTGACGCTTAGATTATACTAGCCGCCACACTCCTGGTCAAATATGGCACACTCCCCTGTTTGCTAAACAGAAAAACAAAAAACCGCCAAAACACGTTGGCGGATGATGTTCACTTATTGATGGCTTTGCCACAATGCGGGCAATTGTAAAACATCCTGAATTGATAATAAATATGTTTTATTCCCCTTCTTCAGAGAATATTCATACTAATTGTCATTATCAATGTCATTACTGTTACCACCATCATCATTACCATTATCAATATTAGTATCATCAAATCATCATCATACTCGTCATCTTCTTCATACACATCATAAATATTATTTTCATCATACTCATCATCTTTATTATACGTATCATAAGTATTATCTTCATCGTATTTATAATCTGGACTAATAATCACTGCTAATACGATTATTTTCTTTGATCCTTTTCGATATGAATATATCTTTATTCTCGAGTGTTTTTTCAAAAAATAGATGATTGATAGAATCAATTTCATCAACATTAAATCAACCGTGAGATTAAGCATGAAAATTTGCCTCCTGGATGATAGTAAATTCTTTTTTATAGTACAATAAAACAACAAAAAGTCAATGGTTTCCTGGAATAAAAAAACCGCTGAACGCATCAGCGGAATGATCTTATTTGTTGACACCAGCACACCACCGGTTGAAATTGCTTCCGGCCTTGTTTAAATACACCGGCGCTGACGATTTGACCTCGGAATTATCATTGGAGCTTTCAAAAACAGGCTCCAGCGCAATGAGCCGTTTTTGTTCTTGGAGGCTAAGGGCAGTTTCACTAACATTTTTCCAAGCAATGATTTTTCCTTGAAGAATTTCTTGTTCAGGCATTTTTATTACCTGCCTTTCTGATACGAAAAGACATATTTCAATCCATTGTCTTTCCCGAGTTTTTTCATGATGATTCTGGCCAAAGGGGACTTCAAGTGAAGTTCCTTTTTGTTGCAGAGATTTCTGATCTCAGTCACATAGGCCGTTGATGAATCTTCTTTGGGCCCATAATGCAGCCGTGCCACGAAGCACCGGTACTGGAAACGGCCATGATAGATGTCATGGGAACCAATTCCCAATCCCCTGGTGGATTTAGATTTTTTACCTTCCGTGGGCCAAAGGGTTTTAGTCATGTTTAGAGTCCTTTCTTGTCATAATGACAGAATGAGATTTCAATGTCTCTTATATTTTTAACATAAAATTGATGCTTTTACAAACAAAAAACCGCCAAAACACGTTGGCGGCGGTGAAAGAAAGTCTTTTACATCAAGAATCCAGAAGCTACACCAGTGTTTTCAACTAGCTCATGAATTAATAAGCTGGTTAAAACAAAATGGTCATTGTCAGGATAAATGTTTTCAGAATCAAAACCGGAGTTTTTGAAATAAAGAGCAGGACAGGCCGCATATATATTATTGAACAATTTGCGACCGCTTCGTGCATACTCATCCCCCACACAAATAATCCAGCCGTCATCACTGCTCATTATTCGTTCGGGGTGGGTTAAAAACATCAGCCCAACATCTAAAATTCCCAGTCCAAACTCATTGACATCCATGACTTCACGCACGCGACGACTGGAAAGTGTGTAACGGCGTCCCAATTGTGCCGGAACAATAAGAATGTCAGGATTATTCTGCATTTCATGAAGCTTATTCAACGCTTCCACGCTTTTTTGTTCTTGACGAAGATACTGATAGCTGAGTGAGTTGTTTACAGATAACAAATTCTTTGAAACTGGAAACTTGAATGTTTTTTTTATTTTTTCCAACACTACTCGTACGCTTTTGCCATACTTCGAATCAATTTTTCGCCAGTCAAAATTTGCAAAAAAATTTTCCACCCATGCTGGACAGTTTTCATTCGCCTTGATCAAGAAATCAACATCATAGTGCGTTCCACAATTGAATAATTTGTGAAGTATATTCAACTGTCTTTCAAAATCAGCTACGATAACATCAATTGGCTGGTCACGATTGGATTTGTATCCAGATGTGTATTTACAGGGAAATTTCGTTTTTTCAAATCCGAATTGTTGATTGTATCCCATGCTTAACTCCATTTTTGCCGAAATATCGGCGGAAAAATTCAGTTAAAGAACTGATTTGTTTTTACCATTAAAGCGTGGCAAAGTCAACGCTTTTGCAAACAAAAAACCGCCAAAACATGTTGGCGATTTTTTAATATGTCATTATCTAATCATCTTCATCATCTTTTTCAGTGTCATCAACGGTCCTAGGCGTCATCCTTCAACTTCAAATCCTTTACTTCCAACTGCAGCTCTTTGTTATTATTCCACTCATTTAAATTAATATGATAAGCCACGTCCACGTAATCACCGACTTGCAAAACATCACCCCAAATGGTACCTAAACCAAAAGCAATGCTCTTCCAAATATAATTTGATTCATCCTGTTTAAGCAACAAACGCAAATGCTTGTTTTCTTTACCGACACTCTGTTTTTGTAAGATTTTTACATGCTGACTCATAAACATCGGACGGCTGTTGCTTTCTCCATAAGGATTAAACTTTTCCAAATGTTCCCATAATTTCCAATTAATTTCTTTGAATCCCAAAGGAGCGTCAATATTCAAAACCGGACTCAAATCTGTATTTTGTAATTGATTATTGGCTAATTCTTTCAAAGCCTGAATGAAATCCAATAATTTATCATTACTATTCAAAGTAAAACCACAAGCCTGCGCGTGACCGCCATAATGCGCCAAATACTGCTCCACCGACTGCATGGCAGTAACAATATTAAAATGCTCATTACTTCGGCCGGAGCCTTGATATAAGCCTTTGTAGTTACTAATAACCAAGCTCGGTGTATTGTAAGCTTCAGTTAATTTTCCAGCCACTAAACCGATTACTCCTACGGACCAGGATTCACCGATGGCAATTAACATTTTATCATTCTTTTGGCTGACGATTTGATCTTTGGCTTCTTTAAAAATCTGCTCGGTTAATTTTTGTCTTTCAACATTAATATTATTCAATTCTTCAATTAATTTTTCACTTTCCTCATCGCTTTCCGCCATTAATAAACCATAGGCGGTGGACGCGTGACTCAAACGTCCGGCAGCGTTGATTCTCGGGGCGATTTGAAAACCGATGTGGGTGGCATTAACATCCACAATGCCCATTTTTTCAAATAATTTACGCAAACCTTTGCGTTTGCTTTGTTTCAAAACCATTAAACCATATTTAACCAAGGTACGATTTTCTCCAATTAACGGCACGCAATCGGCTACGGTCCCGATGGCCACCAAATCCAAAAGCCATTTTTCCATATTTTCCGGACTACCATAAAATTCTTTTTGTTTCGGCTGCATGGCAATACTTTTCTTTTGAGCATAACGCAACATTGCCTGGGCTAACTTATAAGCAACGCCCACGCCGGCTAAACTTTGAAAAGGATAGGTTTCCTCTTTTAAATGAGCGTTTAAAATGGCATAAGCTTTGGGTAAAACTAATGGTTCATGATGATGATCCGTAATGATTATTTCCATGCCTAATTCATGAATTTTCTCCACTTCCTCGTGATTACTGATTCCACAATCCACCGTAATAATCAAATTAGCAGCTTTATCTTTCAGGGTTTGAATGCTTTCCATGTTTAAACCATAACCTTCAATTTCCCGATGCGGAATATAATAATCAAAATTCGCGCCGAACGCAGCTAAGACACTGGCAACGACGGCCGTTGAGGTGACGCCATCGGCATCAAAATCACCAAAAATAATGATTTTCTCCTTGTCTTCAATGGATTTAAAAATCTTTTCCACGGCTTTTTGCATATCCCTAAATAGAAAAGGATCATGCACATGCTCCTGAAAATTACCATTAAAAAATTCTTCCACTTCTTGCTTTTTAGTTAATCCACGATTGCTCAATAATTGCAAAATTACCGGCGGCAAGTCGGGAAATTCTTTAAGCAAAGACTGCCCCACACTCGGGGCAATAAGCCAGGTCTTCTTCATTTGTTTATATTAATTTATTACTAAACAAGGGAGGGAGGGTTAACTGAAAAACGGTAAAATCGTCCAAAGCAACATTAAAACAATCATCGCGGAAAAAACAATTATCGTACCCCAATTTCTTTTTTTGTGTTTCTTACTCATATTTCGTTTCATTTTTATTATGAAATAATTATAACAGATTGATTGGAAATTTCAAATGGTGTCTCCCTTAGGCTGGTATGGTGTGATTATAAAAGGGCGTATGCAATACGCCCCTACGGTAATTTCAAACCACGATTATAATATTTTTTTTAATGCAACATTTAATCTCGCCACTGCTTTGTCCTTGCCCAAAACCCACAATAATTCAAACGGTGATGGAGATTTTTCTTGTCCGCATAAAGACACGCGCAGTGGCCATAAAACGTCCCCATTATTCCAGCCGTTGGCTTTAATCCAAGCCAAGAAGTAATCATTTAAAGTTTGTAATTGCCATTCACCGCTATACTTTTCAATTTCAGCACTTAAATTTTTTAAAGTTTCCACGGTTTTTTCTCGATCAGATTTTTTCCAAATCACCAAATCACCGGAATATTGCAAATCATCATTAAAGAAATAAACCAAATCATCGGCCACAATATCACTCAATTTATTCAATCTTTCCCGTTGTATTTCAATGATTCTATTCAAATAATCATCGGAAAAATCCTTAGCTTTATCACCCAAATATTCTAATAAATAAGGCTTTGTTTTTCCGATCAAATCTTGAATACTTAATTTGCGCAAATAAATACTATTCATCCAATCTAATTTTTTGGTATCAAACACTGATCCTGACTTACCACATTTCTCCAAAGAAAATTCTTTAATTAATTCTTCCATACTAAAAATTTCTCGGTCATCACCAGGATTCCAGCCTAATAAAGCCACGAAATTCACCAAAGCTTCTGGCAAATAACCTTTGGCCAAGTAATCCTCCACTGCCACATCACCTTGGCGTTTGCTTAATTTTGATTTGTCCGGATTCAACAATAATGGTAAATGGGCAAATTCCGGTTTTTGCCAGCCAAAAGCCTCATATAATAAAATATGTTTTGGCGTGCTGGAAATCCATTCTTCCCCACGAATCACATGTGTAGTCTCCATCAAATGATCATCCACGATGTTGGCGAAATGATAGGTTGGCAAACCATCAGATTTCATTAAAACTTGGTCATCAACATCATTGCTATTAATGGAAATTTTGCCCCGAATCAAATCGGTAAATTCAATAATTTGATTGTTTTCTACTTTTAAACGAATAACGTATTTTTCACCGGCGGCAATTTTAGTCTGCACTTCTTCCGGGCTTAAATTTAAGCAATGTTTATCGTATTTTGGCGGTAAATTATGAGCTTGCTGACTGTTACGTAGTTCTTCCAAGCGTTCACTGCTGCAAAAACAATAATAAGCCTTGCCGTTGGCTAATAATTCCTGAATATATTTCTGGTAAATTTCTTTTCGCTGAGATTGCGTGTAAGGCCCAAAATCACCCTTATCAATCAAATTCCCCTGTTCATCTAAGTCAATGCCCTCATCCCAATTTAAACCGCAAGCATGTAAACTTTCCACTAATTTTTTATCAGCTCCGGGGACATAACGAGTTTGATCAGTATCTTCTAGACGCAAAAAGAAAGTACCCTGATTATGCTGAGCAAACAAAAAATTGTACAAAGCCGTACGCAAACTACCAATATGTACATACCCGGTTGGTGACGGGGCGAAACGAACACGCATTTTCATAAGATTATTGTAAAAATTTAATTAAATTTTCCTGTGAATCAAATTATTCCTTTATTCCTTATATTTTAAGTATTTTTCCAGTTTTGGCAAATCCTCCAGGGCGAATTTCCCCAAAAATAAATCATTTACTTTGGATCGATGAAGTTTTGCGTATTTTTTCACCTGATGATAACCACTGAAATAAACATAGTCTTTGGTGAATCCACCAGCCAAACCGGTATCACTCATATTCCTTTTGGCTCGAAAAGTGATATCGAAAGCGTCTTTTTTGCTAAAACCATAGTTTCTAAGGATTTTAAATATCTGATAAAAACTCTTTTTCAAAGTATAATAGGCAGCCATTGTTCGGCCGGCGTAAATAAACATCTGAGAACTTTTCAAAACGCCATTTTTCTCTTCATTATAAACCGCCAAACCCTCTTCGGTTTCCAAATAGTTGGCTGTGCCGATTTCAAAAATTAAACGTCCTAACTTTTTAGCATTGTGATAACGCATAAAATGCACGCCAATTTCGTGGGCTTTCAAACGTTCCAATTCTACATCATTAAAACTGGCTTTGGTATTGATTTTTAATAAATGTTTTTTAGGATAAATAATCGCTTTGCTGGCTAAATATTTAGTGTAAACTACGGATAATTTTTCACCGCTAATTTCCTTCACATATTTCAATAGCTCTTCCCCCATCGTTTCCGGACTTAATTTATGTTTGTATTTTAACCGATGTCCATGATAATGCTTACAAAAAATTTTAGCTTTTAAAAATAAGAACCAAGAGGGGCAGCCTTTGGATTTAATAATAAATTTCGTTGATTGCGGATTCCCCCACAAACAATGGGCTTCACAATTATTGAGTAATTGCTCAACTTTTTTCCGATACAAATGTTTAAAATTAAAAAAATCTCCTTTCAAATCGAGATTTTTATAAAAACGCCGTAACGCCGTAATCGCACGGCCATCATTTTTTCTTATTTTAAATTTTAATTGAGGATTATAAACTTCGCCCAATTTAAATTTTTGTAAAAAAAGTTTTTTTTCACTTAGTAAATTCAAACATTTAGGATTGGACAAAGACAGTTTACCCATTAATTCGCGATACCGCTCTTCAATTTCCGAGACTTCCTGTAAATATGCTTTGATTTGTGAATTTTTGATGTTTGTTTTTGATACTGGCCACCAGGAGAACATTTATTTTTCAATTTTATTAATAATAATCTCGTAATTCAAAAGATGATCCAAATTAGGAATACGATATTTCAATTGACGGACACACAAGCAACGATCACCTGCTTCCTTAATAGTATATTCGTAATTCAAAGTGATTTTATTGTTATCATCTAATTCGTAGGAACCGCTTAAATTATCAATATTACAAGATAACACAATATTAAAAGCAATACGTAAATCATTATCATTCAACCATTTAAGTTGATACTCCTCCGGCCGAACGGTTAAAGGATCAATTTCGTCCTGGCAATCGGAAACACTAAATGGTTCCAAATCGCTGACATCATCGTAAACACAATAAACCTGGCAGACTTTATCAACGCAACGCGCTTCTGCCGGACAATGAACCACCGCCGTATCGGTTTTGCAATCATCAGCCACTTCACAAGCCACCGGTGCCGGATCAGGAGCCATCACTTCATTCTTATCAATAAATGAAATCGGTCCAATTTCACGGGATTCTTCGCCGTTGGTAATTTGCCACCATAAAAGGAAAAAGGCAATTAAACAAAAGCTGAAAAGAATCAAATATTTATAATAGTTTTTCATTTGATTTTAATTATGATCTATTGATACCATTTTAGAGAATTTTATGGAAATAAACAAGATGCTAAACCCTGACCCGTCTTTGTCATGCCGAATTTTGGAGCCTGCCCCAACGAAGGCCGAAGACATCTTTAATACAAGAAAAATCATTATTATAATAATCAATGGGGTGCAAGGGCGTATGCAAGGAGCCTGTCCTGATGAAAATCAAGGCCCCTACAAAAGAATAATTTAACGTTTTTTCTTTTTTAATTATGTAAAACGATTGTTTTCATTCAAAGGGCGAATAATTATTCGCCCCTACAGGAGAAATGCAACATTCATATTAATCAATTAATCCGCTTCGGGTTCTTGCGAAAGGACTCACAGATGAATCCTGGTTCAAGACACTCCAACTCACCTCCAAATTCTAACTGGAGTTTATCCCCGCGAATGCGAGGACCTGCAACGGGCGGGTTTTGAAAACAAATTACAAACACAGATAGTGTTTTTATACATTAAAAATATTATCAAATATAAAATTAAGGCAAGTAAATCAATGGATCAACCGGAATACCGTTTAGACGAACTTCAAAATGCAAATGAGCTCCAGTGGTAAATTGTCCAGCACCAGCAGTGCCTGGTTTTCCACCACTCAAACCAATGGTATCACCTTTACTTACATATTGTCCGGCGGAGACATTAATTTGACTAATATGCCCATAAACCGTTGATAAATTATCTCCATGAATAACCATAATATAGTTATAACCTAAACCATTATCTTTGGCTTTGGCCACATAGCCACTTTCAGCCGCATAAACCGGTGAGCCTTGAGCCAAACGCACATCCACACCAGAGTGTTCAAAGAACTTACGATAAGGATACTCAGGATCATGAAAATAAGTAGACAAACCTTTATTTGGTGCACATGGCCAACGTAAAATAGCTGATTGATTGAGAAAATCTAAGGAATCATCTTGTTCGGCACTAGCTTTTTTACTTTCAGCTTCTTTTTTCTCCTGTAATTTATTACGTAAAGAATTTTCCAAAGATTTTAATTCACCATCCATATTAGCTTCCGCATCCCGAGCACTACGCAACAATTGATTGAACTTATCTTCGGAGTTTTTAATCTCCTCTAAATAAAATTCTTTAACCAATAACTCTTCTTCCAATTTGCTTTCTTCATGTTCCAAAGCTATTTTCTGTTCTCCCAAAGTCTTGTTTTTTTCTTCCAAACTAACTTTTTCCCCTTCCAATTGAGTTTTTTCCAAAAATATGGAATCAATGGTCAATTGTAAATCTTCATACAAGGATTGATAAGAACTAACATGTTCAAAATAATCAGAAAAATTTTCATACCATAACAAAATATTGACATCATTCAATTCATCCTGGAAATTAATTTCTTTCAGCAAGCCGGCCAAATAAGTTTTCTGACGATTGATATCACCTTCTTTTTGATCAATGTTCAATTGCAAATATTCAATTTCATCTTCCAGTTTTTCAATTTCTAATTTTAACTTTTGCAAAGAAACTTGGGTTTGCGCCACTTTAGTTTCTAAAATAGCCATTTCATTATTTAAACTAACAGCTTCCTGTTGCTTACTACGTACCAAATCCTCATATTTTTTACGTTCCACTTCCAAAGCATCAATGCGTTTACTCTTCTCATCAATGGTAGTTTCCAAATCCTTAATATCTGTTGTTAAATCAGCACTGGCAAAACGCCAAAACGGCAAGACCAAAGCCATGCCTAACGATAAAATAATCAACAATTTTCCTGCCTTTTGCAAAACTTGTCTCATTTGATTTTACTTTTTGTTTTAAAACTAATTGTTTTAAACCTCACTCAAACAAATTTCTATTCTATTATAGCAAATTTTGAATTCAGGGGCAAGAAAATCCGTCCGCTACAAACTAATTAATATGCTAAACCATCCAGCGGTTTGGGAAACATCAAAATTTGACCTAAATCCAAGCGCCAATTGCTTAAAAAATCAAATAACCAGAACCCTGCTCTGCTGATAATACGGCTGAACAAATTCTTAATTCTGAAAGAACCAGTCACTTCATACATTGATTTAATATATTCACCAGCTTTATCCTTACCTAAAATTGTTAACAAATTATTATGCGGATTAAAAAACATTACATCCCCATTATAATCAATAATCCGATGAAAAGTGCCTAGCTCATTGACCAACATATTATCACTAACTCCAATAAATTTACTACTATAATTTAAGTAATCATCCATTGATTTAATGCCGAATTTTGATAATTCTCCACCGTGTTTCACGTAATGTTCGGCAAAGTTTATTTGCACATCATCAAAGTGTCCCCCACGCCAATATTTATTAATTTTTTTACCTAACTTACTATCTATTTTACTGGCCGTGGTTTTAATTAATTTCCAAACATCCTCCGCTGATTTATTTAAATAAGTAGCGGCCTTTTTTATTTCATTTTGATATTTAACAGATAATTTTGTTACTTCACCACCAGCTAAAAATAATTTACCGGATTTTTTCAGTAATTGACTGGACGACGGTAAAAATGGCGTAAACATTGAAACAATATCCATTCCCACAAAAGCGGCATTTTTCCAACTTGGTTCAACGATCAAATCTTTAATACTCAAACCCAAAGAAATCACATCCCAGACCGTTTCCCAAAAAGCATTACTGGTGTCTGTATTTTGATAAGGATTATGAGCCAAATAAATATAGGGATTTAAACGAACCGGATTTACCAAAACCTGCTGCTGTTCTTCCCAGGACAATAAAGGAAAATCCAAATGAACTGGATCAGCTGATAAATAATGCTGCCAATCAGCCGAATAATAACGATCTCCCTTATAATCTAAATTTTCCTCACCGCTATCTCTCCATTGCTGATGATAAAAACTGCCAGAGTCTTTGTCTTGATTTTGATATTGCTGAATGATTTTTCCATCCGGTTCGTAAATATAATAATTTTCCAACTGAGCTGTTTCCGTTAACGATAAAGCTAAATTGTTGAATTTATCATAATACTGATAAGTAAATTTCTCGGTTTGCGGACTTACTTGCCGCAACAATGAAGCATAAGAAAACTCTTTAATACCGGTGGCATCATCAGCGTAATAATTATCCAACCAAATTTGTTTAGAGCCATTGGCGCGTTCCGCCATTAAGCGTTGTCCATCCGGACTATAAAAATAAGTTTTGGCTGTTTGACCATTATTATAATTCACTGTACGCAAACGTTGATTAGCATCCCAGGTTAATTGATACGGTCCCAAATCAGTAATATTTCCGACCGCGTCATAATCGGCTTGCCAATTGATTCCCGTGCCGGTGCTGGCAATCGGGGCATAAGGATTAACCATGGAGCTCAACGTTGTTTCGTATTGGTAATTTTTATTTTTAGCTCCAATGAAACCGTTTAAATCATTGTAAGTATAATTGCCGCTAGCTAAACTTTGACTATTCGCCCCGATAAAATTATAAGAACTTAAACGATGTGAGGCGTCATAACTAAAATTCGCTTGATAATTAGGAATTAAAGTTCCGCCAGCCAGCAAAGTGCTTAAATTTTTCCATGAATCATAGGTATATTCTTGGGACCACAAAGTTTGGCCATTGCCCAGCACCGCTTCGCCCAAGACGGTTCCATAATCATCATAACGAAAAGTGCGCTGAGTAGAATTTCCCAACAATTCTTCGGTGACCGCTCCAAAGTGATTGTATTGTCTTCCAGCCACAATGGCTTTGCTGTTACCGACATTATAATAAGTAGCTTTATTCAAAAATCCTTGAGAATTATAACGATATTCCAAAGCACTTTGATCCGGATAAACAATGTAAGTCGACTGACCTACATAATTTCGAGCATATTGATAAGTGTAAGCTTGACCTTTTAACAAGTAAGTTTCACCTGCCAAAAACCCACGCCAATCATATTGATAAGTAATGGCAAGATCTTGATTTTTAAGGCCGGTTAAATTCCCCTTTCCAAAACTTCCCCCATCATATAAATATTGCCAATCCAAAATTGATGTACCAGAATCATCCTCCTGTAACAAACGATTTAAACGATCATAACGATAAATGATTTTTTGATTTCCCGGAATCTGTTTTTCTAATAAATTTCCATTGGCATCCCAGAGATATTGCCAACGACCAAAAGTGGAATCACCGGGTGCGTGCCAATCATCAATGGCAATCGGCTGCCCCAATAAATCATAAGTTAATTGTCGAAAATTTCCCTGGCTATCGGTTAATTTTGTCAAACGACCCAAAATATCAAATTGATAAACATAATTCTGCCCATTATTCAAACGCACCGAACGCAAATTATCCCGAGAATCAAATTGATATTCTCCCCAAAATTGATTATTCAACGATAATGAACGTCTGTCAAAATCCTGATAATTGATATTAAAATTTTCCCGCCCATTATTCCAGGCAGTTAATCGATATAAAACATCATAAGTGTAATTTTCCCAAAGATTAGCTTGGTAAACTTGCCAATTTCCAGAATTACTATCAAACGGCAGAGACTGCCGAGCTAAAAAACCGTTATTATCATATTGAGATAAAATCCCCGCCCAATTACCATTAGCTTGCTTTTTCAAACGTAAAATCGCTCTTCCTAAACCATCAAAATAAGTTTTACTTTCATCGTAGGTTTGTGCATTAGCATAATCTTTCTGCGTAACTGACATCGGAAAACTACTATCAACATATTGCCATTGTTGTAAAATTTCCGTCAAAGTGCCGGTTTGTCGTTTAATTTCCACCGGCCGACAAAATCCATCATAACGATAAACGCTAATGACGCCATTCAAATCAGTTTCCTGACTAGGCAATCCGCAAGCATAATTATAAACGCTTTGTTGTAAATGGCCTAAAGGATTAGTAGTTTGTGCCGGATAATAATTTTGAGCCTCATAAACATAATTATAAGCGTTTCCACTGAAATCTGTATATTTAGTGTTCAGTCCATAACCGTTATAAATAAAATTCTCAGCAATCCAAAGGTTATTATTTCCAAGCAAACTGTGCTTAGTCATTAAACCTTTGCTCACCAGGCCATCAGCCAAAGCATCATAGGCAAATTTTTCATGCAACAAAACCTGATTGCTATGATTCAAAATTTTTCGACTACTAACACTGGAACGAATTTCATTACTTTTATCCAGTGCATAGGTAAACACTTCCTGACGATTGTCAGTTGCATCTAAATCCTGAAATTGCCGAGGGCTTTGATAAGTTACTAAACCCCAATCGGTGCTGGAACTTAAATTACCAGTTTGCAAATCATAAACTTTACTCAATAAAATACTCTGCGCCGGTGTCGGATAATTTGCTCCAAAATAAAAGATCCAATCATAAGTTTCCAGAATCAAATTTTGATTAGGTCTGCCAATTTGTTTATCCCAAACACTCAAATTACCACGCAACGGTTGGGTATTATCTAGAATTTCCCAATAAAACAATTTCCCCCGTTTACTTACGTCATCATTAGTTTCAAAAGGATAATTATCACCATTCCCCTGATGAAAATAATAACGTTCCACTCGCCCATTGCTTAAAGTTTTGGAGATCAAACCAAAACCACTACGCCAACGTTGCCAAATACTATCAAAATAATATTGCACTCCTTGATAATTATATTCTTCCAAAAGTCTTTGGCCCAAACCGTCATCAACGGAAACTTTTTTCAAAACACTAAAAGGCGAACCAGTGTTGTTGTTATAACGGGAAGAAGATTCATATTCAATGAAAATCTGTGCACCTTTTTCGTTTTTGATTTTATTTAATAAATAAACATAAGGGCTAGGATTTTTATACCAAGCTAAATTATACAAACTACCGGTTTGCCCATCACTCTTCCATAAATCTAAACCAGGCAGACCATCTGCTTCGGCAAATCTAAACTTTGACCATTCACTGCCGGATAATAATGAAAATGGTAAATTCCACTGACCAGCGCTGGTGCTTAACCAACCATGACCATTATTTAAATAAAATTTCCCGTCTGAATCCAATAAATCCGCTAAACCATCCTGATTAACATCAATAAATAAAACTTTATTATCCACACAATCGCCAATTAAAGTACTCTGACGACAAAACGCTAAAGGAGAAACAAAATCCGTAGTTTCCTGAATCCATTGTCCGTTTCCTTTATTTAAATAAACAAACCGACTCCAGGCATTGGTAGGAATATAATATTTTGATCGTAAAATATCCGTTAAACCATCGCCATTTAAATCTAACAAGCGCACTCCCTGAAGTTTATAACTGCTATCCAATAAAGCCGAAGGCAAACTGGTCCAACCATAAACTAAATTATTTTGAGTGCTAGTCCATTTATTTAAATAAACATTTTGATTTTTCAAGTGAGCATAATCAGGTAAACCGTCCCCGTTAAAATCATGGTTAGCGCCGATTTCCACGGCCACATTATCCTTGTAAAACCAATGATCAAACCAACGATAATTATTGTTTAAATTCCAGGCGTTGGTATTTTTATTAAATAAATAAACGCTGTTATTTTTGGCCACATCCAAATAGGAATCACCATTTAAATCAAATAAATTATAATCGGTAAAAAAATTGTAACCATTGGCTCGTTTGATAAATAATGGCACCGGCAAATGATAATTCGCCATATCACCTGAAAAGCCGTTGCTCTTATTATGCAAATAAGTTTTTCGCTCATTGCTGATTTGATTGGTACTGGAAATAAGGTCGTTGGCAATCAAAACATCGCTGTAACCATCATTATTGATATCCGCCAATTCCAAACCATTATAATAATCCAAAGAAAAACTGACCGGAGCTAAAGTTTGCGATTGCCAATTGTTGGCTACTGGTAAATTATATTCAAAACTGCTGGCCGGTAAGGATTCCCACAAGGCAGTATTTTGATTATAGGCTTGTTGCACGATGGAATTTAACAACAAGACACCGGCGTTTTCCTGAATATTAAATTGATAATTTTGTTGGGGCACGCCGGAAACCGAAACTTGAACATTATTTAATTTTTTGTTGAAAAGCTGCAAAAAACCATATTGATATGATTTCTGATAATTAGTTCTACTGCTATAAAAAAATCGAACTTCATACAATGGATTGGTAGTTCCCCAATGCGTATAAGTAATTCTACTTAACCAGGAAACGCCGTTTAAAAAGTCATAACGAAATAAGATGAAATTACCGTTTTTATCTTGAATTTTATTTAATTTCCAAACGGCTGTGCCATTACTGACGCCCTCGCGACTTTCCACCGTTGCGCCTAAAAAATAATGCAAACCTTGCTTATCAATAATTTCCCAATAATCTGTACCTTGATAAATAAAACGTAAATAATCACCATTATCAATATTTAATAAATATTCCCCGTGAACTGAATCCGTCAAAGCTACAGGCACCAAATCCCCGCCTCCGGAAAAAACGAAACGATTATTGGTATATAAAGTATCAAGCCCATCAGATTTATTTCGTTGAATGCTTAAAATTCCCTCAATGCCCCAACCATAACCATAAGCAGATTCCGCTTGTAAATTTTGACTGTTATAAGACAAATCAATACTAGGTGTTAACCCGTTTCGGCCGGCGGGTAAATTAAAATCATATTTATAAGTAACTGATCCGGAATATAAATCCATGGATAAATTATCTTTGACTTTAGTATCATCAAGCTGTTGTTCATTACTCAAAAATTGATTTTCCCATTCACCACTAATCAAATGTGGTTGCAATTCCGAATTGTCAGGATTGTTCAGATCCGGTAAATCAGAACTTTCCAATTCATCTATGGCCGGATTTTGAATTTCCGTGTTTAAGGAATCAACGGGAATATTCAATTCCACTGCCTGGGCCACCAACGGTTGAAACAAAGTACTAACAAAAATAAATAATAAAAAAATAAGCCCTGAGGACTTAAATTTTGTTTTGAAATTTCGTTTCATCATAAACCAAAATATCCTTATTTCTTATAATAATTTTGTTCCCACCAGGTTAAAAACTCTTTAGCAATTTGCACGGCGATTTTATCACCGGCTTCACCTTCTTCCACAAAAACCGTCAGCACAATTTCCGGGGCTTCGTAGGGCGCGAAACAAGTAAACCAAGCGTGCGGATCTTTTTCCAAATCCCATTGAGCGGTACCGGTTTTACCAGCCACGCTCACTCCTAAATCTTGCAAGGTGCGGCCACTGCCATCGGTGACAGTGCGACGCATCGCTTTACGCATAATTTCAATATTTTCTTCGGAAATAATGCCTTCGCGAATTACCACGTTCTCAAAAGTTTCATGAACATTAGTGATATCATTATGGATTTCTTTTAAAAGATGAGGCGTATATAATTTTCCCCCATTGGCAAAAAAAGCAGTGTATTCAGCCACTTGCAAAGGTGTCACCAAAACATCACCCTGACCGATAGCCATATGATAGGTATCACCAATATACCAATCTTCATTTTTTACGCTACTTTTCCATTCCGGACTAGGCACAAAACCGGTTTTTTCGCCGGGTAAATCAATGCCCAATTTTCGTCCGATATTGAATTTGTCAGCATACAAAGCCAAACGATAAACTCCCAAACCTTGAAAATCTTTATCGCCGCCACCAATCATATAAAAATAAGTATTAACCGAATCACTGATTCCTTTGTAAATATCCGTTTGCCCATGACCGCCGGCCTGCCAATCAGGGAAAAACCACTGATCGATTTTAATACCGCCACTACTTAAAAACCAAGTTCTATCAGTCACCACATTCTCCTGCAAAGCTGCCGCGCCCACCACCAATTTAAAAGTAGAACCAGGCGGATACTCTCCGGCCACCATACGATTCAGAAACGGTTTATCCGGATTATTTAATAATTCTTGATATTTCTCCTGACTGATTCCGGTGGAAAAATCATTGTTATTATAACTTGGTAAACTAACCATCGCCAAAATCTCCCCGTTACGCGGATCCATCACAATCGCGCCACCTTTACGTTTATTATTAATGGCCAAATGTTTTTTAATGATTTTTTCCAACTGCGTCTGCCATTCCAAATCCAAAGTCAAAACCAAATCATCACCAATCACTTTATCCTGTTCGTACAAAATTTTCTGCGGACGCAACAAAACATCCACTTCCCAATATTTCAAACCATGCTGACCACGCAAATAATCTTCGTAAATTAATTCCACACCACTTTTCCCGATTTTATCAGTCAACAAATAATTTTTTTCCGAATACATTGACATTTCATCAGCACTAATTTTTCCTTCATAACCCAAAAGATGTGATAATGACAAATTATTTTCACTCACCAAATAATGCCGATAACTGTCGGCTTCCACATAAATCGCCGGATATTGTTCGGCGGCAATTAAAATTGGCCAAATCTGCTCCAAATAAACCTCGCTTTTCACCAATTGCGGACGATAATACTGACTATCACGTTCGGGAATACTGTCCAAAATCTGATGAATTTCTTCTTCGGTCATTTTCAAAAGATTGGCAATGGATTTTAAAAATTCATTACGATTATTTTCATTCTCACTGAGATTGGAAGGAATAATGAAAACATTAAAATACGGTTTATTTTCCACCAATGGCGTATAATTCCGATCTTTAATTACCCCACGATTGGTTTTAATAACTTCTTTACGAATACGATTTTCATCAGATAAAACCTTAAATTCATCACCTTTGATGATTTGTAAATAAAAAGCGCGTCCCAATAATAAAAACAAAACCATAAAAATAAATCCTCCCAGAAACCACAAACGTTTTTTATTTACCGACACACCCAAAACATCCCCTTCCAATTCCTGGCTGAGATATGATTCTTCCACCCATTCGCCTGATTTATCCTGATTTAATTGAATATTTAAACCAGTACTTTCAAACAAATGCTCAACATTGTTAGGCGGTGATGATTTCATTACTGGACCAAAATTTATTCTTTAGATACTTAATTATCTGATAAAAAATCATTAAAATCAAAACATTTATTATAAAATCTTGAATCAATAAATAATAATCAAAGGGATAAATATATTTTTTTTGCCAGATCAAATTTTCCAACCATAGAAACAACCGATTAGCCATCCAATAAAAAATCTCACTCAAAGCCAGTGCCACTGCTAAACTTAAACGGGAACGATTGACTAAAAAACGTCTTAACAAAAAACTCATTAAAAAATAATAACTGATAAAAATCACAGCGTAATAACCGTAAAAATGCGAAGAAAAATATTCAAAACTGATAATGGAAGCAATTAACAAAGTGTGAGCGCCGCGTTTGTGATTATAAAATAAAAACAATAATAAAAACAATAAAACAATCGGTAAAAAATTGGCAAAGAAATTATAAAAACTGAATTGCCACAGCAAAACAACTAATAACATCAAAAATAAAAAAAGGTTTTTAGTCATCTGATTTTAGAATAATCAAAGAAGTGATTTTATTGAAATCCAGCATTGTTTTGATATCAGCGGCTTTAAATAATTCGCCTTGTTCAACACTGACTTCTTCCACCACTCCCAATAATAAACCGCGCGGAATATATTTTTCCAAACCGGAACTAATAACCTTATCACCCACCACCACATTTTCATTTTGTGGAATGAAATTCATTTGTAAACTCAAACCATACTCACCATTTACCACACCACTGGTTTTATCAATATTCTGAATAGTGGCCGCCACCGCACTGTTATTATCAATCAATAATTGAAGCAAAGAATAAGTTTTATGAGCAACAATGATTTTTCCGACCAAATAACCTTCGCCCACAATGGCTGGATAACCAGGTTTTATTCCATGAATAGTTCCTTTGTTAATAATCAAAACTTGCTCATAGGTGGCACTACTTTTACCAATTACTTCCGCACCGATGGAAGTATACGGATTTTCTTTTAAATAATTTAACGATACACGCAATTCTTCATTTTCTTGTTGCGCCGATAACAATTGGCTATTTAATAATTCCAACTGAATATTTTTTTCCATTAAAAGTTTGTTGTCCTGCTCTAAATCACGGAAATTTTCCCAATTTTCATAAAGATTACGAATTCCTTGACTACGATTATACAAAAAACCCTGCACCGGATAAATGATTTTATCAAATAAAATATAAGATTTATTAAAAATCACTAATAAAAAAAGCACCCCAAAAATAGTTGCCATGGCCCAAGCAAAAATTTTCATCCAGTGGCGCATATTTTAATAACTAATTTATAAAAACCGTTTAAGGCAATAAACTTTCATCCTTACTGGTCGGAATCTTAACTTCTTGCAAGAAAGCATCATTTTCCAATAACAAACTAATGCCACGAATGGTGCAAGTCAAAGGATCATCAGTAATGGTCACGGGAATTTGAATATTGTCAGAAATGATTTTATCAATTCCCTTCATCAAAGCACCACCACCTGATAAAACGATTCCTCGTTCATAAATATCGGCAATTAATTCCGGCGGAGTGGCTTCTAAGGTATTTTTAATTTCAGCGATGATTTTTTTAATTGATACCAAGACCGCTTCTTTAACTTGAATACTGTTCAAATGAACTTGTTTCGGCAAACCGGTCAACAAATCACGGCCCTGCACATCCATCGATAAAACCTCATTATTATCAAACAAATTAGTGATTTTCTGTTTAGCACTTTCGGCCATTTTATCACCAATCAACAAAGAATATTTGTCTCTAACATATTGAACAATATCTGTATTCAACATATCTCCAGCAATCGGAATGGTTTTATAGGTAACCACACCACTCAAAGACAAAACAGCAATTTCCGTTAAACCACTACCTAAACTGATAATCATATTACCAGCCGGATCTTGAATATTTAAGCCAGCACCAACCGCCGCCGCCACCACGTTCTGTACTAGCAAAACGTTCTTGGCGCCCGCCGACAAAACAGCATCTTCCACTGCTTTCTTCTCCACCGGGGTAATATCCAAAGGAACACCCACCACCACCCGCGGACGTGGAAAAACAGAAAAAGATTCTTGATAGATTCTATCTAAAAAGTATTTCAACATTTTCTCAGTGATTTCAAAGTCAGAAATTACGCCATGATCCAAAGGACGAACAGCGTTAATATAAGGCGGAGTTTTTCCCAACATCTTACTGGCTTCTCTACCAATAGACACAATCTGCTCGGTTCGGCTATTCACCGACACCACCGATGGCTCATTAATAACAATTCCTTTGTTTTTTAGAGACATCAAAGTCGAGCCGGTTCCCAGATCCAAGCCAATATCTGTCGAAAAACGATTAAGTAGGCGATCAAACAGCATAATTATTATAAACTTCTTTTAATTTTTCAATTAGATCCTCATTTAAAGGCAATAAATCGCCTTTTTCTTGGTTTCTCAATTTTACTTCAACCGATTGCGCTTGTAAAGCTTGTTTACCAATCACTAAACGAATCGGAATGCCAAATAAATCACTATCCTTAAACTTCTCCCCATTGCTGGCCTGAGCACGATCATCCCATAAAATCTCAAAACCGGCGGCGTTTAAACTTTCATATAGTTTATGAGCACTTTCCAAAATTTCATTTTGAGTATTTTCATCTTTGTCATTAAGACTTAAAAGATGAATTTGAAAAGGGGCCACACTCTTTGGCCAAATTAAACCGTTGGCATCATTATAAATTTCCGCCAAAGTGCCCATCACACGACTTGGCCCAATGCCATAACAACCCATCATCACCGGTTGAATTTTTCCTTCCATGTCCGTGTATTTAAAACCAAAAGCAGTGGTAAATTTGTCCATCAATTTAAAAATATTACCCACTTCAATGGAAGTTTTTTCTTGCAAATCTTTACCGTGACATTTCGGACAGGCATGCTCCAAATCTTCAATAATTTCTTTATTTACAGCCACATTACATTTTGGACAATAGTAAATCAAATCTTCGCCCACCGGCGCAAAAGTTTGATATTCATGAGAATACTTGGAAAACGCCCCACCGGAGGCATAGGTTTCCACGGTAATTGCTCCAATTCCCAATCTTTCCCAAATTCTTTCATAAGCTTTTTCCACCTGGGCATAATATTGATCCAAATCAGCTTCATCTGTATGAAAAGAATACATATCTTTCATCCAAAACTCACGACCGCGCAATAAACCGGATTTGGAACGCGCTTCGTTTCTAAATTTAGTCTGTAATTGATAAACCGCCTGCGGTAAATCCTTATAAGAAAAAGTAAATTTCTGAACCAATGGAGTCACCACTTCTTCGTGAGTCGCCCCCAAAGCATATTCGTGATTGTTGCTTTCCAATTTAAACAAAGCATCAAAATGTTCCCAGCGATTGGTTTGTTGCCAAATTTCTTTCGGAGTCAAAGCCGGCATCAAAATTTCTTGCCCGCCCACGGCATCCATTTCTTCTCGCACAATTTTCATAACCTTATGCAAAACGCGCAAACCCAAAGGCAAATAAGTATAAACGCCAGCCATCAATTTATCCACAAAACCGGCTTTTAATAATAATTGAGCGTTTAAACTGGTTTCTTCACTTTGCACTTCTTTTCTGGTTTTTACAAATAATTTACTTTGTTTCATAATATTTAAAAATTAATTAAAATTTCTACTAAATCTCAGCAATAACTGCCAGATAATCACCGCCAGCAGTAATAACAAGGTATTCCACCAGGTTAGCACGCGCCAGCTCTGTAAAATCAATAATACCAACAACAATAAGGAAAAAGCCAGACTTTGCTGAAAGCTCAAATTCAACTCCTTCCCTAAAAGCTTATTTTTTTTATAGAAATTAATCAAGCGCAGGGAGAAATTCAACAAAAAGGCCGTTAAAAAGACCGAAAAAAATAATGTCACAAAAAACAGAGCACGGTGCCAAATTCCACCTTCCGGCTGGAAATAATAAAAAACCCAAAACCACATTCCCCAGCTGAATCCGGCACTTAAAATCAATAAAGCTAAATATTGTCGTAGCGGCATATTTTTTCAAATAAAAATTGAGCTATATAATATAATATCACAAAATATCACTTATTCCCAATCAATACGGTTTTATCTATCTTCCTCATCTTCATCATCTTCATTGTCTTCATTGTCTTCATTGTCTTCATTGTCTTCATTATCTTCATCATTTTCGTTATTATTTTCCAACATTATTATATCATCCTCAATTTTCAACAATAAATTTAGTCCCTTAACCTCATCACTTTCTAAAAATTTCAACAACCACGGATTATCTGTTAAGACTGATTTTTCAAAAATAATATCACAAGCACTTAAACTAACTAGTTTTAACCATTCTAATAAATGACGAGTCTGTTCTTGCTCAGGTAAATTTTTATCGAACAAAATCTCCTTCACCCGAATTTCATTGCTTAAATCTTGTTCTTCATCAAAAAATTCCCCGGATATAACATACCCGTGATATTTTCCATTTTTACTAAAAATCGCACTATGATTAACTTGAAAAGTCATTCCCCCGTCACCGTCATTATCTTCAATTCCTCGATTAAAAACTTGTAAATCTTCCGAAATCTTATCCAAATGATCTTTCCCTAACAAATCCAACAATTCCTTTTTAAAAGGTGTATCATCCAATAACATATAAGTGGTCAAACCTAAAAGCTGATACTCTGTTAAGGATTCTTTTCCCTTAGCCCTTCTTAATAAATAACAAGAACTATGTGCAAAACAATCACTGTATTTCATTTCTTCAGGATGATCATACACCATTGGGACAATCGGTCTTCCTCCACTAACTGCCCCACCATCATCATTATATGATGTACCAAGAATAATTTCTTTATCTTGAAATTGTTTATTAAAAAAGTTTAAATAGGCCTTACCAATATCTGCGCGATATTTCAAACCACGATTAGCAATTTCAATATTATCTAGGGCTAAAACCGTAAATTTTTTTTCTTTTGATAATAACTCTTCATTATTAATCTGATCTTTTTTTCTTTTTCCAGCCACCAAAACCGATTGAGCAATAAGATCTCTATTTCCATAATCATCAACTATACTAATAGTAAAATAGGCGGTGTCGCGATTATTCATATAATCATAATTTTTTTCAGTACCATAACGCATGCAACAATCTGTATAGTCTCCACTAGTCCACCCCCGAGCATCAGTTTTCTGATGTATTTCCACTAATAATTTCTTGCCAACAATTTTCCCCCCGTATTTATCTAATAATTTTTTGATATAATCCTGGTCTTTTTCCGGAATATTTGTTTTTAAATATTCTTGAACATTAATCTTTCTCTGTTGCAAATATTGCTTTAATTCATGATAAATTAGCTTAGCTTGATTGGCTGACTGCTGTCCAGCAACGCCGGCAAACAAAAGTTCACCAACTCTTTCCACTACCGATAAACCCTTAAACTTTTCTAAAAATTCAAAAGCATTACCATAACTCTTTACCTTCACCTGATCTTTTTCCGAATATGTTTCTTTTTGAGATAATTTTTCTAATTCATCCAAAAATTTTGCAAATTGATCAAGATCCCATGCCTGTTGATAAAAATTCTCCAAATTAACATTGTTCCCTTTTAAAATTTTGGATTTTTCTTGTTCTTTCTTCTCCGCTTCACGCAAAGTAATTATTTCTTTTTCCTGTTCCTCTTTAGCTAATTTAGAATTTCCTTGTGTTTTCTTAATTTTTAAGGCATAAACATGGGTAATCTGTTGTTTTGTTTCTTTATCTTTTGCCAAAATCAACTCAAGTAAAGAAACATTCTCCGGACCTATCTTTACATTCAACAATTTTCCAATGTTTGATGCATACTTGCCCAACTCTTGATTTCCCAAAACCGAAGACAAAATTTCATTATATTGCGTAAATGGATACTCAATTTGTATAGGTTGTATTAATGCTTCTTCATTTAATTGGTCATTTTCCAACATTCTTTGAATATATCCGCTTTCTAAATCATTTTTAATTTTATCAAAACTGATCCCCGGGGCTTCCACCATTACCATAATTGCTTCAATTTGTTGGTCGCTTAATCCTTCCGGTATAATCCCAATAACACCAATCATTTTCCAATATTTTTCCAATTCTTTGTAATTTTTAAAAGCAAAATTTTTAATATGATCAGGGATTACTATTCCCTTTCCTGATGATTCTTGCATTCCTTCTTCCCAAATTGAGAAAGAAAATTGGTTGAATATATTAACTAATTCCTCAAATTCTGGGGCAGACAACATTATTTGCCATAAAACATTATTATCCCATTTTTCCAAAATTCCATTTTCTTTCATGGCTGGGATCAATAATAATAAATCATGGAAATTTTTTTGATATAAACCTTTTAATTTCCACAATTGATCAATTGAAAATTTTGACAAAAACAAATTGGCATTACTCAAAACTTCCTCATCCAAAGTTGGTTTTATTTTCTCCCACAAAAATTGATTTTGTTCATTAACACTTTTATCTTTAAGTTCATTATAAAAACCGACTAAAACAGACTCTTCTTTATTTACTCCAATACCTCTAGATAAATAAAAGTCCACTTCGTCATCCAAACCACTGAAATTTTCCGAATATATAGCCACCCACTTACTACCCCCATCCTTAATAAGCACCATCGCTACTTCTTTATCCAATCCACTAAATTTTTCTAAGTTGTCAATCACCGCCTCACTATCCCAATACTCAATAAGAGCCATCGCTACTTCTTTATCCAATCCACTAAATTTGTTTAAATTATTAAACACAGACCCACCATTCCCTGATTCGAACATAGCCATCGCTATTTCTTTATGGTCCAATTCATTAAAATTTTTTATATAAGCAGCCACAACCCAAGCTGCTTCTAATTTAATAAGCACCCTCGCTATTGCCTTATGTGAAAATTCCGGAAATTCATCTAAATTGTGACAAATATAATAAGAATTTTTTTCTTTAAGAACTTTTGATATTCTTTCTTCCAAAAATAATTCTTTTTTAAAATCTTGTTTTGACTCTAAAAAAACCTCTTTTTCTTTATTTTTTATTAAAGAATCACCAATATTTTTACTCACCAACCAATCATGACTAAAGCGTTCCATTATTTTTAGTTTTTATGAGTTACTTTTTCATATTCTATCACAAAATATCACTTATTCCCAACTCTCATTAGCACTGCGAATTTGTCCACGCAAAGCAGTCACCGGAAACTGCGGCATTTTAGTGTTTAAAGCATTTAAAATCTTTTTTTCTTGATATTTCAACTCCTGTACCAAAATGCTGTTTTGACAAGCCACTATCAGCGTTTTTCCACGTACCGAAATCGCTCGTAAATCAGCTGGCTCAAGTTTGGGAAAATGTTTTTTAATTTCCTCATTGGCATAATATAAAAACTGTGCCAGAAGCAGTTGTTGCATCTGGGCTCCACCACCGCCGGTTCCGCAGCGCATAAGATTTCCAATGGAATGATCAATCAACTTTCTGGTCATAAATTAATCTTTATATTCACAAATATCCCGATAAGGACAAAAACCACAGGTAAATTCGCTTGGTTTAGGACCAAAATCCAAATCCATAATACCCTGCAAAACTTCAGCCACCCATTTATCCAAAGATTCCAAATCTTTTTCTTTAATGACAATATTGTGTACGGTCCAATCTTCCACGTAAATCAATTTAATTTCCGCTGGCAATGCACCATATTGAGCTTGAATCGCCTGAGCATATAAAATCAATTGTTTCTTATACTCAGGATCAATTTTATCTTTGGGACGACCGGTTTTATAATCCACCACTCGCAATTTTCCATCGGGCAAACGATCCACTCGATCCAAACGTGCTTCCAAACTGGTATTTTCAGACCATTTCCAATTAATTTGTTTTTCCACGTCCTGCACTTGCGGTTTTTGCGTTTCATAATCCTGCCAAAACATTTCCATAATCTTCAAACCTTTCTGATAATATTCTTCTTTTTGGGCCGCTGATTCATAGAAAGTAGCATTGGTGGTCCAGAATTTTTCATATAAAGCTAACAAAAATGCTTTGTCCACTTGTTCGCCAGCACTCAAAACAGCTTTGAAAAATGCTTCAAAAGATAAATGGATTGCCTGGCCGAAATTCAACGAATGATTAGCCTTGGTAGGCACCCGCACCAAATGTTGTAATTTGTATTTATAAGGACATTCAGCATAGGTTTTCAAACGACTAAAAGAATAACGCGTGCTAGCGATTTTACCAACATTTTCAATCACCGGTAATTCTTTCAACCAACGATCCGCCGCTCCATAAGTATTCCAAAAATTAAAAGCTTCTTTACCCAAATCCAAAGGTGCATTTTCAGTCAATGATAATTCACTTAAAAACACTGATGGTTTTTTATCTCGTTTTAATTGACGTTGTTTAATGGAATAAGTTAAAAACAATGATTCTTTGGCGCGAGTACAGGCCACATAAAACAAACGACGTTCTTCCATCAAACTCAATTCTCGTTCCGTGTAATGGGCGCTGTCTTTGGATTTTTCTTTAATCAAAGTGGCTGGCAATTCCAAACCACCGCTGCCATGTTTGGAACTGGGAAAACTATCATTAACTAAATTAATTACAAAAACATGTTTAAATTCCAAACCTTTGGAACCATGGGCGGTCAAAAGTGAAACCACGTCCGGTCCTTTATCAAAATCAAAAGCCAATTCACCACTATCACCCAAATCCAATTCCAATTGTAAGTTATTAACAAAGACCGGCAAACTCGGATCCAAAACACTCTTTTCGAAATCTTTAATTTTCTCAAACAAAGTTTGTAAATGTTTTAAATTATCTTTTTGCCAATCACTTTCCTCACGCAATAGCTCTTTCAAATAATCACTATCCGTCAAGAAATTTAAAATAATCTGACCAACACTTTTTTCTTTAATCTGGGCGCTATGTTTTTCCACCAGGTGAATAATTTTACTGATTTTTTCCAAAGTGCTTGCTTCCAAATTCAACACCGCTGCCTGGCGACAAGTTTCCCACAAAGAAATTTGATTAGCTTTGGCGTGATTATTTAATTTAACAATATCTTCTCGCGGCAAATCAAAAACATCAAAAGATAAAACTCTAAACAAAGCCGTGCTTTCATGATAATTATCTAATAATTTCAAATAATTCAAAACATCCAAAACTGAATTTTTATTATACAAACCTTTGGCCGAATATAAACAGTAAGGAACTCCGACTTCTTCCAAAGCTTTAGCAGCCGTTTCCAACGCAGCGTGAGTTCTTCCCAAAATCGCCACATCCTTCCAGACAAATTCTTTATCATTTTTAGACAACTGAACAATTTTACTGATCACGAATTCCATTTCATCGGCGTCTATTTGAAAAGCCAAAGTTTCCACCTGACCATGTTTTTCTTCAAAAGAATGCAAACGCTTGCTATTATTGAGTTTTACTTCCAAACGTTCGGGATTATTATGCTGAATAGATTGATAAGACAAATCCAAAATTTCCTGGCCGCTGCGATAATTTTCCGTTAAAAACACTTCTTCGGCAGCCGGAAAATCTTCCTTAAATTGTAAAATATTATAAATGGACGCTCCTCGAAAACGATAAATGGATTGATCATCATCACCCACCACCGTTAAATAATTTTTGCCAGACAATAACATTTTCACCAATTGATATTGCAAATAATCCGTATCCTGAAATTCATCCACAATAATATATTTAAATTTCTCCTGATATTTTCGCAAAATCAAAGGTTTGTTTTTCAATAAAAAATAAGCGTGATAAAGCATATCACTAAAATCAACGGCGTTATTTTCCAACAATAATTTTTGATATAAAGCATAGGCCTCGGCGCGTTCCCGGTGATCCTCGTAGGTTTCTTTAATTTCTGACATGGTTGGTGCTTCGTCTTCATCATAATTTAAATTAAAATTCTGATTATAGAATTTCGCTAAATCTTTATTCAAGCGCCAGTCCTCGGTCCATTGCCAATAGGCTTCCGGCGTAATTAATTCACGTTTGCAATCTTGAAAAAAATCCACCAATGATTTAACCATTCTGATGGTGCTACCGGACTGCTGAATACTTTTCACTTTGAAACGATCCCAATTACGATAAACCAATAAATATTGCTCGGTTTTATTTAAAACTTTAAAATCACTACCCAAACCGACTTCAAAAGCGTTTTCTCTTAATATTCTTTCCCCAAAAGCGTGAAAAGTTTTAATCCAAAAATCATCGGTGGCATAACTCAATGGCAAATAACTCATCACCCGCTCTTCCATTTCGTCGGCGGCTTTATCATTAAAAGCTAAAGCCAAGATCTCACTGGCCTTGGCTAAATTCCCCAATAGGATATGCGCGATTTTCGTGGTGACCATTTGGGTTTTTCCCGTACCGGCTCCGGCCACGATTAACAAATGTTTATCCACGCACTCCACCGCGCGGCGTTGCGCTGCATTTAATTTTTCCATGGATTCGGTATAGGTCATCATAGGGTGTATTTTTATTTGGTTTAAAATAATAATATGGTTTGCCAATGTCACGTAGGGGCGTATAGCTATACGCCCCTACCAGCCCATTTATAAACGTTTTATTTATTGTTCAAGACAATCCCCAACGCCTTTCGTGCTTCTTCTCGTTCGTCCCATTCCTCGCGGGTGCCATTGGCTAACATGATTGCTTGTTCGGCGCCTTTGCCGGTCATTACCACCAAATCACCGGCGTTCGCCAAGGACATGGCTTTTTTAAGGGCCTCTCGACGATTTAAAATCTTAAATAAATTTTGATTTTCAATTTTGCCTTTTTCCACACAGCCAGCTGCCACCTGATCAATAATTTCTTGCGGATCATCATCATAAGGATCTTCATTGGTGACAATACAATAATCCGCCCATTCTCCGGCCATGCGGCCTAGAATCGGACGTCGTGCCACGTCCCTGCCACCACCACAACTGCCAAAAACATGAATAATTTTATTGTGAGGCAACAACTTAATAGTTTTATACAATTGTTCAAAGGAAGCAGGCTCTGGCGCGTAATCCACCAAAACCGTAAAATCCTGGCCTTCGTTAATCAATTCCATTCTTCCCGGAATAACCGGCATATTCGCCAAAGCATTTTTTACTTTTTCCAAATCCAAATGTAAAATTTTGGCCACGGTCAAAGCTGCCAAAGCATTTTTAATATTAAATTCACCCAACAAAGAAATTTGATAATCTTGCCCATCAAATTCAAATTCCCCACCTTGCAAAGTCAAAGCCGACTTACTAGAAATAAAAGCGAAATCAACTTTATTTAAAAAAGCCCGGTCATAAACCTGGCCTAAAGCAAAACCATATTTTTTCTCAGCTGGAAAATCCAAATAATAGCCGGCATGTTCATCAGCCAAATTAACGATGGCGGTTTTTTCCCAAGTTCGATCCCACAAAGTTTTGCGGGATTTTTTAGTAAGATGTTCAAATAAACGTCCCTTGGCTTTTTTATAATTTTCAAAACCACCGTGAGCTTCAACATGTTCCGGAGTTAAATTGGTAAACACGGCTATATCATAATTAATGCCAATGTGACGAAATTGTTCCAATCCCTGGGATGAAGTTTCCACCACGGCAAATTTACAGCCGGCCTTAACCATTTGTTTCAAGAATTTTTGCAAAGCAAAACGGCCCTGCATGGTCATCTTACTTTTATTTAAAAATTCTTGCTCAGCGATTTTAATTTTAACAGTGGAAGTAAACCCCACTTTAAAACCACTGGCTTCAATCAAACGGGCAATCATTTCCACAGTGCTGGTTTTTCCATTAGTTCCTGTAACACCAATCACCACCAATTTATTGGATGGAAAACCATAAATCAAATTAGCTAAAACTCCCAACTTCCAATGATATAAATGCAAGATCCATTTCGGTAACAATTTTTTAATTAATTGTTTGATTTTGTACATCATAAATCTTTTTTCTTATTATGAAATTTTTTATAAACTTCTTTTAATTGTTTGTTGGTGATATGGGTATAAACCTGAGTTGTCATAATACTGCTGTGTCCCAACATGGTTTGCACCGAACGAATATCCGCCCCATTTATCAAGAGATCCGTAGCATAGGAATGGCGCAAAGTATGAGGCGAAACCTGTTTAGCAATACCAGCTGCTTTGGCATATTTTTCCACCAAACGCTGAACACTTCTTGTAGTCAGTCCGCTAAGTTCTTCATTTTCATTGTTGGCACGGTCATGGCGAACAAAAGCATTAGGACTGATATCAGATCTTAGAGACCAATAACTATGCAAAGCTTCTTTGGCTTCCGGGGATAAAAAGACAATTCTTAATTTACTCCCCTTCCCCCGCACGGTAAACTCTTCTTTATTCAAATTTAAATCTTCTTTTTGCAAAGCGCAAAGTTCCGAGACACGTAAACCGGTAGAAAACAATAACTCCATAATGGCTCGGTCACGGGCTTGAATCACCGGATCCTCCTGACTCTTGCCCGGTGCTGCTAATAAATCATCAACTTCTTCCGCTTCTAAAAAATCCACCTGACGTTCCGGCATTTTAGCCAATTCCACCTTTTCCGGTGACATCACATCCAAATCTCGCTTGGCCAAATACTTTAACCAGGAACGTAAAGCAATCAAATGATAATTCTGAGTGTTTTTCTTTAAATTCTCTCGTTCGCTGGTTTCCAAACGATTTAACCATTTACGATATTCTCGTAAATTATCCTGATTCAACTCAATTAACGACAAAGGCCGGCCATTATCAGCCAGCCACAAACAATAGCGATTTAAATAAAACGCGTAATTATTGATCGTTCGCAAAGAACGATTCTTCTCAATTTCCAAATAATCTAAAAAATCTTTTAGATATTTTTCCAATTCAAACATTTTATTTCTGTTTATTAACGATAATTTGATCAATTAAACCGTATTTTTTAGCTTCCTCCGCGCCCATAAAATGATCGCGATCAGTATCAACCTCAATTTTCTTAATGGGTTGTTTAGTATGATAATGCAAAAGCTCATTTAGCTTCTGCTTAACCTCTAAAATGCGCTCAGCGTGGATTTTAATGTCACTGGCCTGACCTTGCATGCCCCCCATCACCTGATGAATCATAATTTCGGCGTTAGGCAAAGCAAAACGCTTGCCTGGCGCACCACCGGCCAACAAAACCGCTCCCATACTGGCGGCCATGCCCACGCAAATGGTGGAAACATCAGCTTTGATGTGTTGCATGGTATCGTAAATCGCCAAACCAGCGGTTACCGAACCACCCGGGGAATTAATATACAATTTTACGTTTTTTTTAGTATCCTGACTGTCCAAAAACAGCAATTGAGCAATCACACTATTGGCGACCATATCATCAATTTCCGTGCCCAAAAAGATAATTCTATCCTTTAAAAGCCGGGAATAAATGTCATAGGCGCGCTCGCCCATATTAGTTTTCTCAATAACGGTAGGAATTAACATATTTTTCAATTTAATAATAAAAAAAGCCTAGCAATTATCATTATAATACATAAAAATTATAAAAACAATGAAAAAGGGAGAAAACCTTCTCCCTTTTTTATTTTACTGAAAATATAAATTTTATAATTAGTTAAACTCTCCATAACATTAAATCGACTCACTAATACTTTCTATATTAAAAATCTGCTTACCATCCATGTCAATATACCCCCAATTATTGGTGCCAATTTGTTGTGCCTCTGAACACCACTTTATTTCAGGACTATCCGTTTTCCCCTTAAAAACAATCCTTCTTTGAACAGGTTGCTTTATATCAGCATAAAAATCACCCATTACAAAATCTTCTCCTTTAGAACCACTCGCAGAATAATGCAAAAAGCTTTTGCGACCATCCACAGTAGCTATAAGACAACGAAAGGGACCAACAGCTTCTTCAATTTTTTCAAAACACCAATCATCATTCACTATTTCTCCGACAGGAAAAAAGTTTCTTTTAATTTTCACATTTTTACCATCTGATCGATACAAAACATATCCTTCTTTTTTCTTTTTTGCTAAGATTAATCCCCCAAGCAAAGAAATTTCTTGCTCATTTTCCGGAGTACTTACCTGCTCTTTGTTTTCAGCCGAGGCCGGTTTTTTTTCGGCTTTTTCAAACATGTTAAAAAGTCCCATAAGACAATTCTTTATTAATAAAACATTAATTATATTATAACAACTTTACTTCCCTAAATCCACACTACCATAATGCCATGCGATATAAATCTTGTAATTATTCTCGCTAACTTTTTGAAAATAAAAACCCATGCCAACGGAATTCCAATCAGCATGGTATAAAGTGCGATAATGAGAACCATTGTAACTAGCCTCATCCAACATCCAACCCAAAGTCCCATCCAACATTTTCTGCGTACTGGCTAAAGTTCCATTGGTATAACCATAAGCGATATTTTCAGTGAAATAGTTACTATTCCAGCCATCGGCGGAATAACGAACCGTCCAAGGAATATTTTTGGTATCAATCCATTTGTGCATACTGGAGCCATCCGGCCGATCATGGGTGCAATATCCTAAATCACGTCCCATATAAACCGCCCATTCTTGAGCAGTCGCTCGTAAATACTTATTACTGACCAAAGTCCGCAAACCAGCCGCTGAACGCAAAGCATTTACTTTTTGAAGCCAATAAGCTTCCACCTCAGCCAAATTCAAGTTCGGCGGTTGATTAATATCTGCAATATTCGTTGGCTGACTACTAGTTAAAGCAACGCTGGAACTAGCTGGCGTAGTAGCCGGCGCGGGCGTGGTTGGCGTAACGGACACAGCTGGCGTGCCAGGCAAACTGGTCATCGGAATTTGCGCCAAATCATTATCAGTAATACCTAAAGATAAAGCCCGAAATAAATCCATGATATTATCAGTGCGCACTTCATAACGACAATTTTGATCAGGATAAACATACCAAACTCGCCCCAAATCCTCCACCGCTAGCAATAAACGACCGCTTAAACGATTGCTTAAATCATTGGCAGGCTTAACTTGACCGTCACATTGAAAAATTCGGCTTAGATCAGTATTACTGATACCCAAAGACAAAGCGCGGAACAACGGCAAAGCTTGTTCTTTAGTGACCAAATATCTTTTTTGAGACGGCACATCCACATACCAAATTTGGCCTTGTTGTTGTACTTGCAATAATAAACGACCGGTCACTCGAGATAATAAACTGAAATTACTGGTAGCCTTTGTCGTAGAACTTTGCACCGGAGCGCTGGAATCATTATTCGTTAAAAACTCCTTCATTGACCAAGCGGTTTGGCCGGTTTTCAACTCCACGTAATACCACAAACCACTTTCACCTAAAACTTGCACAATACTGCCAACCGGCAAAATCATCATAATATTATCGGCTAAAATTTCCGGGCTAGTACGAACCCGGGTGTTTTCCAAATATTTAGCTTCAAAATTATTAGTTTGATAATCCGCCGGAAACAAAACCGCCTGGCTTTTTCCCGGCCAGGCTATTATTATCGCTAAAGCAATTAGTATAAAAAATCTTGAGTTTTTCATATATATTTTTATGATTTATTAATTTTTATTATAAACCGTTACAAAAAGAAAGCAAGATTTTTTATGTGTCGCCAATTGTGTCATGAGAATTTGTCATCCTGGAAAATTTTGAACGTAGTGAAAAATTTATCCAGGATCTCGCCTGTAGTAGGAACGTTCCTACCGTAGGCGAAATCCTGGGTTCCCCGATGAACATCGGGGCCCCAGGATGACAATTCGCCCTTTCGCCCTATCCTATGGTTGTAAAATATCCTCAGTTCTACCATTTACAGAAATTACCACATTTTGCACGGTAGAAAACTGTTTCAAAGTATCAGTAATAGAAGCAGAAATACCACCCACCGCGCAACTACCGCCGGTATTGTTTAATTCCTCACTGAAATCAGCGTAAGCGGTGCCATTTTCAATACGAATACTGTTTAAAGTCGTGCCCACCGGAATATTGCTGAAATAACCAACATTCTTTTCATCGTTAGTTGGACCTTGCAATAAAGCGGTCAAGGCGGCACGCGCCACGCCCGTGGTTCGAGCCATATAACGAGAAGCTACTTGCGTATAAATACATTCATTTGGACTGCCAGCTGGCGCAGTATGAGAAAAATAAACTTTCACTTCCATTTGATCATTATATTGGAAATAAACCGGAATCATAATTTTATCGATTTCTTGCAAATCCACTGCTGAATATTGAAAAACTTGCAAAGTACCACGCACGGTGCTAGGAGCAGCAAAATTAATCACTTTGGAAAATCGTCCCCAAACGCCTTCCACATGGGTGTTGGCCATGGTTAAATCTTCCACAATTAAATTTCCATTAGCATCAAACAATTTAAAATTAACAGTGGACTCAAAAGTTCTGGCTTCACCGCTTACATACAAAGCGTTTTCATCAGCGGTAATAGAAGTTTGATCCACGCGAATATTCAAATTCTCAAAAGAAGATTGCGGAAGATTGTCGGAATTACCAGGAACAAATTCATCATCGGTGGTTTCCACTGGCGGCAAAACGTCATCGGCGCCGGGAATTTGATTTTCCTGCACTACGCCATCCACATTAGGAATATTAACATTTGTTTCCACATCCGCACCATCATTGGCAATTTTATAAAAAGCCAACAACGAAACCGCACCAAATAACAAGACTAAGGATACAATCACTAAAATTTTTCTCATAAAATTATCAATTATTTTTTAAAATGTCAGCTTTTGAACTTCTTTATCTAAATACTGTTGCCATGCGCTTAAAACGCTTTGGTAATTTTCCTGTTCCAAATCAAAAGGTAAAGTTTCCCAAATCGCCACATCAAAGGTTCTCCCAGGCAACTGCTCCACTATATAATTATTCACTCCACTCTCACTAAATAAACGATCTAACTGCTTAATAATTTCACTTTCCCCCAAGGAAAACCGTGATTTTAATTGATTAAGATAATTTTGTCTAAAACCTTGAATTTCCTTTTCCATAAACTTCGCACTGGCAATGCCATTCTCCGCCTGCAATAAACTTTCCTGATGCTCCCGATGACGTTCTGCCAGAGGCTGTTCAGGAACAGATTGACGCAAACTTTTGACCATTCTAACGCCATTATACTTCTCACAGGCCTTTTTAATTTCAAATAAAACCGCCGGTGCTAAATTTTTTGTCGGCAAAGCAATGGTAAATTCATCGCCACCCACTAAATAAGCAGCATCCTTAGCCAACCCCGCTTTATCTAAAATCGCCTTCACTTCCTTTCTGAAAGCACGCAAACTTTCAGTAACCCCATCACCGGCATCTAAAATATCTTTTAAATAATGCTGACGAGCATCGGGCTCACCAGAATTCCAAGCGTTGATTTTCTTTTCATAATCATGCAATTGATTAATGCCTACATCCAAAACATCAAATGATAAATAAGTACAAACCTCCATGTTCGTAGCTTTCTCTTGAAAAACCGTATCCGAATCAAAATTTTCATCTTTATTTTCCACTTCAATGGCCGTTTGCAACAATTTCACATCATTTTTATCAAAATCCACCGCTACTCCCGCATTAGCTTTTTTAATTTTTTCCGCTAAGGAATGTCGTTTTTGGACTTGTTCCACTTTGGAAGAATTATCTGCCAATTCCGGTGTAGTATAAGGTCGGAAAAAATCAATAAAATTAACAGCTTTTAAATAATCTTCCAGTTTTGCTTTGCGATCAATCTGATCAGCATTCTGAGAATCCACAAACAATTTATCCTGCCGAATTTTTCGCAACAAATCCCGATTAATTAAACCATCCACAAAGATATTATAAATCTGACCAGTATGATCGGTTAAACTACCTTTGGCTTGCAGATATTTCTTTTTCTCAGCAATTTGCATTAATTGATTATTGAAATCCGCTTCTTCATAAATGGCTTCATTTTTTCCTTTGGAACGATTTAAATGCGCTCCTTGAATGGCATTCTGCACTGTTAAAAAGTTATTAGCAACCTGCCCCAAGGATGAATCCATAATTTTATTTTCATTGATACCACTGGTCATTTTATAATCATATTTAACTTCGTGTTCCCCTAACCAAACAGTTAATGCTTGATTGATTTCATCCAAACCCTTTTGTAAAACATTATTTCTAAAATTTTCCACATCAATTTCTGATTTGATTTTAAAAATACCCTGTTTATAATCTTGATCTAATTCTTCCAAATAAGCCCCAAAATGTTTACGCAATAAGTCCTTTCTGGCGGTAATAAAAACATCGGTCAAATTAGGACCCAAAGCTTGATTTAATTTTTTAATGGATACTTCCTTATCACTGGAAGATAAAAAGGTCACCACCTTATCACCGATTTGCAAATCCGTAAAAATTTTTGCCAAACCACGAGTTTCCAAATAACTGTTAAAAAGATTGGCATTTAAATAAATATCTTGACCATTTTCAGCTTTAACTGTCTTTCCAATCAATTCCTTAAACGAAGCATTCAATTCCGGACCTGGTAATTCCCCAATTTGTCTAATTTGCCCGGCCAAATTGGCTGATTTCAAAGAACGCAACCCGCGATCAACCATGGCATCCAAAATCTCCGGACGACGATCCACAAAAACAGCTGATTCTTGATTAGTCTCTGAGTCAAAAACCTTCTTTTCCACCAAACTCGGTTCTTGCACTGGCAAGGGCACGCGACGCAAAGAACGCCATTCCAAACCCAATTCATCCAAAGAAAATTCCCGACCAGGGGCTTTTGGGGATTCTAAAAACTCCGGCTTTTTTTCCGGCTTGCTCAAAGAATCTGGCTTACTGTGATTGTTATGAGCATCAAACATCATACCGGTGCTTTATAATTAAAAGTTTCCTGAACATTATAATCCCGCACAAAATTACTAACCTTCAAATCCAAGGTAGGCGTGATATTCGGTGGATATTTAATAATCATATCAGAAAAGTAATTGGCTAATTCCGCCTGATGTAAATTAAAAACCTCACCTTGCGAAGCCATTTCTTTTAGTCGTTTGATTAAAGCATCCAAATGTCGCCCTTCAAAAGACCAGGCATAGGGATTAACCGCCATTCCCAGAGCAATTTTACCACCTTGTCTAAGCTCCAACCAATTATTTAGTAAAGGCTGATAAACATCCTTGTCAAAACCGGAAAAATAATCAAGATAATGATTGATTACATCAGGCCAAGTGGAAAGATTGGAAGTTTTTTTGAAATCACTGATGGCTAAAATCTTTCTACTTAAAAAATAAGTAATTTGCTGCAAAACATAAGGATTATTAAATTTTTGCCATAATTCATTTTTCCATTGTTCATCGGCGGATTCAGTAGCCGAATTTTTCAAGTTATATAAATTACGCCAATTTTGGCAAATCACTGCTTGGGATATGGAAAAACAACGATGTAAATCACCAGTCAACGATTTCACTTCATCCTCAGTAAATTTTTTTCCATCACTTTCCAATAATTTTTCCACCTTGTCTAAGATACTGGCACCGGGAAAAACTTTTTTCAAAAAACCCAACTCTCTAAACATTTTACTTTGATCCTTGTGATAAGTAACTTTTTCCCCATCTGCTTCTCGCCTGCGCGATTGGCTGATATTTTTCAAAACATCAGAAAACAACAAAGACCATAAAGAATTGAAAGCTTGCATCTCCTCAAAGAAAAAAGTTCCTTTCCCCTGAGCAGAAGCTTGCCCTAATAAAAAATGTCCGTACTCTTTTTCCGGAAGAGTGGTAATCAAAGATTCAAAAGCATCAGAAAAGCCGGTTGGAAAAATCGTTCGCCAATATTCCAGTTTTTCGTTAAAATCAACCATGAGAGCTTCTGGACTTAATGATTTCGCTTGTTCCGGAAAATTAGTTTTCATAAAGGCAATTAATTATGGACATTCCCCTTCACTAATAATATTGGCATTAGCCGCCCCAGCCACGCAATCATTGCCATAGGTTTTATGAGGACAATCTTCAGGGCCAGTACAAAAACCATTAGCCTGCCAAGCACAAACCGGCATATATTCCATGGTACAAGCAATGGCATCAGAATTATCTCCAATGGGTTGGTTTGGTTCTGGACTATTCACATCAGGAATCTTATTTTCCTTAATAATATTCGCGACATTTGGAGTAACCGGTGCGTATTGAGAATCTGACTGCCAAACTTTATTAACAATGGATAAAATAGCAATCAAAAATAAACTACTAATCACAATCACTAAAACTAATTTGATAAAAAGATGATCATCCAGCTCAAAAAATCGTTTTTTCGCCGGAACCTCTTGTTTTTTTGTTTTTGCCATATGTTTTTATTTATGAAATTTCCTATTTAATTAATTTTCGCACAATAATTCCACTTCATCAAGACCAACTTCATCCCCGCCATCACCAGGGTAATTGCTGGTAACCAACAAACGATAATATTTATACGCCGTATCATTAGGAAAAGCATAATCCACAAAATCATTATACAATTCTTCCGGATGAGTACCGGTATATAAAGTCACCCAACTGGCACGATCATCCGAAGCAATAATGCTGAAATCTCTAACAGCTTCAGCACCATTGGCAAAATGCGACCATAATCTCATTTTATTTAACAATTTTGGTTGCGGCCAACCAAATTCCGTCCAAACCTGACCACCTTCACGATTTTGCCCCCACCCATTATCTTTAGCATTTCCTTTTGTTTTATCTTTAATTTTCAAAGTCTGTCCAAAACTAATACCACTAACTTGAATGGCTGTACCAGCATCATCCAAAGCATTACCCAAAACCAAACAAGCACTTTCACCACCACTGTTTTGACTTAAATGAAAATCCGATTCGGTAATATAAGACAAACTATCCGCTCCTTCTTCATAAAAATTCAAATGATAATTGCAAGGATCAATCACTTGGGGTGCAACCTCAAATGCCAAGCCGGTGCTCATATCAGCAAAAGCATATTCACAAACATCCACACTATTCAAAGAACATCCTTCCAAAGCAACCGAACAATCGCTATTCAAACGAGGATCTGTTAAATCAGTAAAATTCAAATAAGAAGTTTCCCCAGCCTGACAAATCATTGGTAAAACTGAAGTATTTCCAGCTATATCAAAAGTTTCCCCACTGACACAACTCAAACTCATCGCCAAACCAATTGCTTTCATATCACTATAGCGTCGGGAATCGCGAGCTTCTTGTGATTTGATAACAATCGCTACAATCGCAATTCCAGCTAAAATACCAATAATAATCATGGTTATAATCAATTCTATCAAAGTAAAACCTTTACGATTCCTAAACATATATTTTTGTTTTTATAATTCAACAAAATAAAAAAACGAATCTAAATTCAAGACCATTATAGCATATTTTTTAATTCTCGCACAGTAGTTCTACTTCTTCCAAACCAATATCATCCCCGCCATCACCGGGATAATTGCTTAAAACCAGCAGACGATAAAATTTGTAAGCGGTATCATTAGGAAACATATAATCAACAAATTCGGCAAAACCTTCCCCCGGATGAGTACCGGTATACAAAACTGTCCAAGAGCTACGATTATTTGAACCAAGAATCTGAAAATCTTTAATTGCTTCGGCACCATTGGCAAAATGCGACCAAATTCTCATTTTATTTAACAATTTTCCTTGAGCCCAACTAACTTCCGCCCAAACGTCATCGCCGTCTTTGGTATGCCCCCAACCATTATCCTTAGCGTTTCCTTTGGTTTTATCCTTCATTTTATTATATTGACCAAAACTAATACCACTGGCATCTAAAATAGTAGTAGCGTCATCAACCGCATTACCAATTTCCGTACACGGTCCAGCTGGTTCTTCTTCTTCCCCACCACCTTCTTCTTCATCAACCACGCTTCCCTGGCTGGTCACGAACACAGTTTCAGTCGCATAAGACAAATGCGCCGTGGCTTCTTCGTAAAAATTAATGCGATAACGACTGGGATTAATCACAGCTGGTGGACTGGCAAAAGCATCGCCAGTATCATAATCCACAAATGAATATTGGCAGGTTGCCGAAGCATCGCCCAAACAACCACTGGCAGTATTGGAAATGGTTCCATCGGAAGCAGGATCAAAAATGGTACTGAAATCTAAATATGAACTGCCGGTCAACTGAGAGATATAAGGGGCAACCGATTGATTATCAGTAAAAGATAAAATTTCTCCGCCGGCAGCACTCAATTCCATAGCCATCCGCACCGCTTGAATATCACTTAACCGACGAGCATCCCGCGCTTCCATGGTTTTACTACGAATCGCCACCATAGCAATCCCTGCTAAAATACCGATAATAATAATGGTAATAATCAACTCAATCAAAGTGAAACCTTTTTGTTTTTTGTGCATATATTTTTATTTTTATTATTGACAGCCAAAACTGGGAAAATTATAGCACAGTTTTAAAATTTTGTCTCGATTTTTTTTTAGTAAAAAAAATTATCCACAAAAAGAAAGAGCGCCCCGACGTACGTCGGGGCGCTCTTTCTTTTTGTGGGGAAAATACAACGCCCCTACAAAACAGTCCCAATATTATAAATATTAGATAATCACAATCAAATTAACGATTATAATACGGATCTTTCAAACAAACCACTTCCAAATACAACATACCGGCATAAATAATCGCCGAGAAAAACATTGTTTTAATGCTCATAATACTACCCAACAATCCTAACGCGGTGAAAATCAAAGAAAGGATAATAGTCCATTTTTGTCCTTTGAAAATACCACGGGTCATAAAAAACACTAAAATCCAAATGGCCATAAAAATAAAACCTAACGCCATTCCGATTCCACCCAACATTCCCCAAACAGGAATTAAACTGGCTAACATTGAACCGCCGATAAAAGCAGCAATGGTTAACAAAGCCAAACCAACCAAACCGATAATGTTCAAAATACCCAACAAAGTTCCTTGCCAAGGACGTTTCACGTCACCGGCTGGAGCCATTGGAGCGACTGGTGCTGAAGTCTGATTCAAATTTTCCATAAAATTGTTTTTTAAATTTAAATTTTACCTAACGTTATTTTATAATACTTTTCTGAAAAAGTAAAAACTTACTCTTTGTGATCAATCAGATCTTTCAGCTTTTTCAACTGTTCCGGCAAATCCCAAATGACTTTACGCGGTGCGCGTAACTGTTTCTTCAATTTCAAACCTAAATATGGATAATGTCTAAAAAAGTATGCATATTTTTTCAAACCGGATAACAAAACGGCACTAAGATCCGCCGGCGCTTGAGCTAATTCTTTAATGATTCCATTATATAATTGAAAAAAGTACAAATAAACCCGGGCAGACAAAATAAAATCAGTGATAAAATAAAACGCTAAACCAGACACCAAAAATAATTTCCAAGTAATCGTCATGGCCGCCAATGAACTGATCAAACTAGTAGCCAACAAAGTCAAATACAAATAAATCAAAACACCCCAATAAAAACTATATTTAAGACTGACACGTCCGTTCAAATTTAAAGGCTCATCCGAATAATCCCACAAACGCACCTTGAAAATAAGTTCCACCAAAAAGGAACTAAGATATTCTAAGGCCGTCACCACCAAAATCATCATTAACAAACCCAACCACCAGGGAAATCCCACAAACAAAGCGGACACCCCTAAAATCAACAAACCGGAAACACCATAAATCGGCACGAACGGACCAAATAAAAATCCCGGATTCACCAAATGACGAGCTTGGTAGGAACGATATAAAACTTCAATAATCCAACCGACAAAAGCCAAAGCAAAAAAATATAGAATTAAAGTCAGCCAAAGATTAGTATCCATATTAAAAATTATTTGGATTTTTTAAGCCTTTTCTTTTTTATTGGCATACGCATGTCATTTTTAACCAACAACAGTAATAAAGATGAAATAATACCAAACCCGGCAACAATCACAAACAATGGTTTAAAACCTAAATTATAGGCAATTACCCCACCAATGGCGGCTGTTCCAGCACCGGCCAAATCTGTTAAAGTAAAATACATTCCCCATTCTTTTCCTTCTTTATCACTATCAATATGACGCGTATAAATAGCCATCCACGAAGGAAAAGTAAAAGCGGTGGCCAAACCAATGATAAATTGGACTATATACAATTGCATCGGGGTATGAACCAACAAATACAATAAATAAGAAGAACACATAACCACCGAGCCAATCACCATACTTAAAAAATCATCACGTTCACCTTTAATTCGATCAATCAATTCAGCAGCTAATAATTGTCCCAAACTCTTCGTCAATAAATAAACAGTTGAAGCAATCCCAACCACTTCCACTGTCCCCCCAGAAATAAAATCAGTAATAAAAACAGCGAAAACAGGAACAATTAACCCAAAACTTCCCATCATCAAAAGATCAGAAAAAATCAAAGTTTTAATAACCCGATTAATACCTTTCAAAGTTAAATATTCCCTAATATTTTGACGTGATAAATGCATTCTTTTTATTTTTTAATTTTTTATGTCATCCTGGTGCGACCGCAGGGAAAACCCAGAATCTAATCCTATTTTATTCTAACAAAAAATTTCTTTTTCCGAAAGACTCAAAAGTCTAAAAAATCTTCAAGGGGAAATAATCCAACAATGACACTCCTTCTTCATCAATCCTCAGATTAACTTGCCAGTGTTCTAAACCCCGAGCGGTGGATTTCTTAACCGGTTTAATAATTTTTTCATTGGAAACATTAGGCACCTGAAAAGGCTCGGCTGGATAAATATAACATAACAACACAATCGCTCGCTGACCTTTCTTAATTTGCAAAGAAATTTCCTGAAAATGTCTAACCAACCTTTCAAAAGAATTAAAAGCACCCAATTTTTTTTGAGAATTACCAAAAGGTAAATGGATCAAAGGAGTTTTAACTTCTAAATAACAATTATCATTCAATAAAAAATCAATACGCGAATTCATTAATTTAACTTCTCGCTGAATATTTTTCACCGAAATCATCTTTGGGAACAAATTATTTTGAAAAAAAAATTCTAAATAAGCATTGGCTTTGGTTTGATTGATGCCCACCCATTTTTTCTTTTCCGGAGCAAAAGCTTCCACCGTGTAAGAGGTTTTGCGTTTAGGATTATCAGATTTGGATAACAAACAAGGAACATCCTTAAATTCCATATTCCCAATGCGACCGGTGGATGGGCAATGACATTTTTCCAATTTGCCATTGATTTCCACCAACATAATAAAACGGTTGGGACGTGATTTAATTAAAGCTGGAATCAATTTTTCAGGAAATAAATATTTTTTCATAAAAACCAATTAAACAAATAGCCGATAATAATAATATTTAAAGTGGTAATTCCGAAAAAATATAATAATAATTTCATTTTCATTACGCGTTTTAAAATTAAAGCTTCCGGCAAAGATAAGCCCACCACTGCCATCATAAAAGCCAAGGCCGTTCCCAACGGAATGCCTTTTTCCACCAAAGATTGCATAATCGGAATTACACCGACGGCATTAGCGTACAACGGAACTGCCACAATGGTAGCAATCGGCACGGCAAATAAATTATCCGCCGTAATATACTTTTCAAAAAATCCAGATGGCACAAAACCATGAATGGCTGCCCCCACGCCAATGCCAATCAAAACATAAGGAATTAATTTTTGAGTTAAACTCCAACCTTCCCGCCAAAATAATTTTGCCAATTTAACAAAACTTTCTTTTTTAAGGACTATTTCTTTTTTTCTATTTCTAATCTGCCAAATATAATCGGCCACGTATTTTTCCAATTTTAATTTTGAAAGAATAAAACCGCCAACCACGCCCAATAAAATCGCCGCCACTACATACATAATAGTAATCTTCCAACCGAACAAACTAACGAACAAGACCACTGCCACTTCATTTACTAACGGTGAAGTAATTAAAAAAGATAAGGTCACGCCCAATGGAATACCCGCTTCCAAAAATCCAATAAACAAAGGGATTGACGAACAAGAACAAAACGGAGTGATGGCGCCGAATAATGTCGCCAACAAATAATCAAAACCATACCAACGACGCGAAGCCAAAAAATCACGCAATTTTTCCACCGGCAAATAATAGCGCACAATCGCCATGAAATAATTGATCACCAAAAGTAATAACAAAATTTTCAAAGAATCATAAACAAAAAAGTTGATAGACTGTGCCGCCGCCGAGCTTGCCGGCAAAGACAAAAGATTATCAGTAACGAAATCTGCTAATGATTGTAGAGGCGAAAAAATATTCATGAAAAAATTAAATTATTTACACTGTTCGTTGGGCATCGGAGAACTTGGCTGACCATGTTTAATCCACTGACCATTTTCACAAATCCAATCATCTTCACCGGAAACAACTCTCATGGTTAAAATGGTAAAAAATATCAAAACCAACATAATTAGAATAAAATACCATAATTTTTTGTTGCGCATAAGATTATCTAAGCTAATCTAAAATTATTTGAATTTAAAGCTTTACGTTTTTCTTGGTAGTCAGGAAACATTTTAGCTACCAAATTCCAAAATTTATCAGAATGATTAAATTGCCCTAAATGACAAAGCTCATGAACAATTATATAATCTGCCAAATCTGCTGGCAAGAGAGCAATTTTATAATTAAAATTCAAATTGCCCTTGCGTGAACAACTGCCCCAACGGGTTTTTTGTTTGGCAATACGAATTCTATTATAAGAAAAACCATAAAACTGATTAAAATAATTCAAACGCGCCGTGGCTAAACTCCGCGCTTCTTCCTTATACTGCGCATAATCCTGAGCAGAGTTGGTATTCAAAAAAGTACTAGGAAATTCCTTAAAATAAGCGATTTTCTTCAAAACCCAAGCAGCTTTGGCTGAAATAAATTCTTCTATCCGATAATGTGGCAGGCGGCGCGGCGCCGTCACCACAAAATTGCCATCACAATAAACAGCGAGGCGGAGGCGCCGCGCCCGCTTACTAAGTTTCAAAGTGTAATCAAGTGTTTTGTTATCTAATTTTATTTGTTTTTGCATACTTGACGATAATTTTCAAAATCATTATTATTATAGCGGGAATTTTCCCAAACATCAAAGGAGGGATCTGATGAGCAAACAAATCAAAATTTTTCAGTTCAGCCCCAACACACACCTCGCACGCATGGAAGAAACAATCAACCACTGGCTGACGGAAAAAGGAGAAAGCATTGCCATCGTTCACAGTCAAACCAGCGAAACCCGCGAACAATTCATTTTTTCGTGTGTCTACCAAGCCAAAGCACCGGAAAAACAAAAAATCAACCCTAAACAGGTAAAACTTTTCCGCTCCCAACAAGATGATGAACAACACGAGCTGGAAAACTTCATCAACGAATGGTTCGCTGGCTACGGAGATGAAATCGAAGTCAATCGTTGTCTCCAAAGCACCGCTGGCAAACACCTCACCATGCTGATTTTCTTCCGCTCCGCGCGGAACAAAATCAGCTGAACACAGTCCTCACACACCACGCGTTTCCAATTTAGGGAACGCTTTTTTTATCCACCACACTGAGTCAAAGCGAAAATTACAATACCGATAATCGCTAACAAAGCCAAGCCACTCTTTCCACCGACTGACACCGGATTAACGCTTTGTCCAGCTGTTTGGGGAGCTTCCTTCACCACTTTATTAAAACCAGCGTTAGCAGTAGCATTTTTCCCAGCCATAAAATTCTCAGCCATATCGTGTTTTTCTACTTTTTCATCAGATAATTTCTCTGCGGCTTGGGCACCTTTATTTAAAACCGGTTTGAAATCTTTGGCATCATTGCTTTTAACTGCACCCACCGCACCCTGGGCCATACCCTTAGGTTGAAAAGCTTTTTGCTTAAACTTGTCTCGAAATTGTTGAAACATAGAAAAAAATTATTTATTTTTTAATAACAACTTTAGCCAACTTATTGTATTGTCCCTTACTGATAAAAATACGTTGCTGATTGGAATTTAACAATTCTTTTGCCAAAACTTGTCGCTGCCCATATCCCCAATCAATAATAGATTTGGATTTTAAATCAAGATCAATATAAAATCTGGTGTCAGAATCAATTTTTTTCATAGAATAAAATTTAAAATATCACAACTAAAAAAATTCTTTTTTTTGAACATCCATTAAGTGTATAAAAATAATTTTAATTACAAGTACAAGCGCCAGTACCATCTGGAGCATCAGAACAGGTTCCTAAAGAACCATCAGCTTTAATACAAACCACTTTTCCAACGCCATCAGCACTGATTGAGTCAATTGTCACCTCACCATCCGCACCGGCAATACTCATCCGCTTAGTACTATTAGTATAAAACTCAACATTTGCATCATCCATAACACCAATTGAAAATGGATTACTACCAAACTCTTCCACATGACCAATAGCCCAACTGGTATTTGGTGTAGAAGCCGCAAATCTAACAAAATCTCCACCCGGATCACCGTATAATCCCAACTCAAAATCAGGATCAGACAAAATCATTCCTCCCGGCATACCACGAGTGGCATCAGCGGTAACGGCAAATTCCACAACATTACGTGGAGTTTCTGTATTAATACCCAAACGTCCGCTACTAGTCAAAGTCATAATTGAAGTACCATTGCCATTTTTAACTTTCAAAATCGGCTTACGATATTGAAAAGCACCATTACATCCTGCTAAACCTTGATCAAGATCGATACTATTAGAGCTATTAATACCAGCCACTGTTTCCATACGGCCACCACAACCTAACATTTTTATTTCATCACCAATAGCCACCTCAGCAAAAGCATCATTAATTGTTGTCACAGTAGTACTACCAGTTGTCACAATATTCTCAGTACCATTAATCCAATCGGAAAGGTCTTCAATAAAAAATTGAGCTAATGGATTATTAGAATTAAAACCAACATACCCCTGTTCATTTATACGAAAAGTTTCTACACCATTGTTATTAAAAACAATAGTTCCATCAGTACCGCTATCACTAATTACAATATCAGTGTCATCCTCACCGATCGTATTAGTAGCACCAGCCGCTGCCCCTAAATTAAGCCAAGCGCCACCGATTCTTCCATATAAAGTATCATCACCATTGTCATAATAAATCTGCCCATCACTAGGTGCCAACGGTGCCACGCCAGGCACCAAAGACATATAATCCAAACCTTCAATATACGAATTCAAACTGATTTCTCCATTGGAACCCAATTGTAAAATATTGTCCGCCGCCGTCCCTGGCACTGCCCCTTCCACAGCTGAAGAATTGATTGCATAGGCGTTCGCGCCAACACGTTGTCGAGGTGTCATTTCAGCATTTCCATTAACAGAAATCCCCAAATAATAAGTGTCCGCAGAAAAATCAATACCATCACCCTCAAAAGAATTTATTGATCCCAATAACACTGAGAACAGACCATCCGAAACGGTTACCGCGCCATAATTTTCACTCCAAACCGAAACCCCTCCGGCAGATACGGTATAAAGATTAAATTCCATGGCATAATTTCCATCGGAAACATTAGCCCCACCGGAAGTCTTCAACATTCCAGTATATGGAATTTGTTTAAAAACAGCCGCCGATGCAACACCAACAGAAACAATCATCATAAGAACAAACATCATTGTCAATTTGAAAGACAATAATGATTTTGATTTGGAAAACATAGGTTTTATTCTTAATAATTATTTATTTTGAATTTAAAGCAGCCCGTGTCGCCGGACCAACATAACCAACCGGTGAAATTCCCATAGACGTTTGAAATCTCTTCACCGCATCCGCTGTGAAACTTCCATAATAACCGGTAATCGCTGAGTAAGTAAAATATCCTAATTCCTTTAATTTTAACTGCAACTGACGAACCTCTTCACCTCTGGTGCCAATGGACAAAAAGTTTTTAAATAAATACACCGCTCCAACACCACGAGACAATAACAAAGAAGATTTTTCACCATTTAAAGCAGCCCGGGTCGCCGAACCAACATAACCGACCGGTGAAATCCCCATAGACGTTTGAAATCTCCTCACCGCATCTGCTGTAAAACTTCCATAATAACCGGTAATCGCTGAGTAAGTAAAATATCCTAATTCCTTTAATTTTAATTGTAATTGACGCACTTCTTCACCACTGGAACCAATGGATAAAAATTTACTAAATAAATACATCAAAACCGAACCATTCTCCAAGTTATTAACCATTTGATTATTACTACTTTCCACGACAATATCATCTTGAGAAAAATTTAAATTAAAATAGAATTTATAAACACCTGATTCACCTCCTAAAATCGTTCTAAATTTTACATATAAGATTTTCACTGCTGGAGAAGTAAAATGCCAATTAACCTTTCGGTTATCAGGAATCGGTTGCCAAATAGAACCCATGAAATCTTCTAGTTCTGATAAAGAAATAAACATAGCATTACTATCAAAAGAAAAATCTATACTAGCAGAATTTGAAAAATATGGACTAATGACAGTTCCACCACCAGACAATGCTTGTCCACCAACGGAAAAATGAAAAGTATCATTATAAACTAACGGAGAAACCGGGAAAAAATATGTACTATTTCCCCGACGATGAGCATTACACTGATCGTTATACCAATAAGCGCCAACCGCCGTACAATCATTTTCTACCAAACACAAATTCAAATGATTACTATCACAACCTGTTAAATCAGAACTCACCCACAAATTAGCTTGAAACGGCACGATTACAAATTGTCCATCTGTGGACACACCGTTTGTAACACTAAAAGTTCCATCCAAAGAATAAGAACCATCAGACATTGCTTTGCCAAACTGTCCCCAGCCTAATAAACCAACAAAAAACATCAATACAAAAAACAAAACTCCCCTGGTCTTTTTACTTTTTATTTTTAACAACATAAGATAATTGCTAAATATATTTTGATAATATTATATCACAAATTTAATTCAAAAACAAAAACTTTTTAAACCTGACCAACCACGACCACATAATTTTTACCGTATTTTTTGGCACACTTTGGACAATAAACATACCACATATACAATTTTTTCACGGTTAAACCTTTATCCTTAACCTGAGCATCAAAATCCTTCATCCAAGTACCGGTTTGACTGTAAGGACCTTCGTAAACTTTAGTTAAAAACTTGCCAGACAAAAGCACATTTTCCACGCCCGGCACTTCTTTATCTACACCCACATAAAGATCCAAAGCCCATTTGGAACGATGATCGCCCAAAACCATCCCTTCGGGCATCTTCGCGCCAGCTTCCTCCACCTTCTTAACTAATTTAGTCATCACTGAGCCAAAATTCACCGGCATATAAAACAAAGTAAACACTTTGCTTTTCACAAAACGTTTATTTTGCCAATCAAAAACTTTTTTATCCCACAATTCTGGATTAAATTGCGGACAACAAACTTGATTTTCTTCAGTCATAAAATTTTATTTAAGAATTATTTTAATTTTTCTACGGTACACCCAACATCACTTTGTTTAGCAGGATCTTTGCCAATAGCTTTTTTATATAATTCATCTGCCTCCAAAATATTTTTAGCCTCACATTCAAAAATCACTTCACGATTCTTCAAATAATTAACATAAGTAAAATGGCGAGTTTCTTCTTTGTTCAACTCTTTTGATTTTGATTGAGAAACATCCATATCCGGAGAAATTTTTTCATTCATAAAATGTTTCATTATTGAATTAACAAATCACCCTTTGGATTTTTTGTGATACTAAGTTTATTCTCAAGCAAAGCTTTATTGATATCCGCTTTCTTAAAAGCAATGTAACCGGTTTCATCATCACTCATCCAAGGTTCATAGGTAATGGGAATACCTATTTTTTCAAAGCACCAACAATTTGATTAAAAGCCGACTGACCTGCCTTAGCAAAAATCTCACGACTAACATCGTCCACGACTTCCACCACTTTACCGTCCTTAAATTGAACATTCATATCAAAAACCGGAAAATCACCAACGGTCACGGACAATTGTTCGGCAGGAATAATTTCAAAGACTGGTTCTTTAATAGACATAAAAGTTTTAATTATTATTTATCTTTTTGCAACCTTTCCAATACCGACCAGGGATGATCTTCCCCTGGCTCAAATAAATTATTTTTGATGTAAGTTACCAATTTAGGATAATTAGCAATTTTATCATGATCCCAATTACATAATCGTTTTGCCTCATCAAGTTTTCCCTGCCGCAAATAAGAAATCACCGATTGAACACAACTAACGCCACGTCCATCGTTTTCCGTTTTTTGCAAGACATCTAATTCATTGGCCAATTTATGCAAATGCTCAAGATTATTTTGCTTATTTTGCTCCCAGTTTTCCATAAGTAAAGATAATATTTATTAATTTTTATTTACTTTTTAAGGTTAAATATTTTTCTATAGATTTTTTATAACCATCTCTCATATTTAAGTTTTTTATCTCCTCAATAGAAATCCATTCATACTCAACATATTCATAATTTTTTATTATATTCTTCTCCTTAGAAGTACAACTATAAACTAAAACAATAAAATGATTATGAATATTTTTCGTTATTGAAGAAAAACTCCATACATCTATTATGTTTTCGATAGAAATTTTAGTCCACCCCAACTCTTCGTTAAGTTCCCTAACAAGAGTCTGAGATGGTTCTTCCCCATGTTCAATTCTACCTCCGGGCAACTCCCAAAAGCCTTTAGAATCTTTAACCAATAATATCTTACCACTTCTTTCAATTAATGCTTTTACAGTAACTTTTTGAATTTTTTTATACATATTTTTAATATTCTACTAATTTTCAAGATATTAATCAAACAAAACTGGCAATATTATTTTTTTTCTTGATTAACCAATATAATTATTTAAATTTTAACATTTAAAAGGTAATTGTGCAAAAAACATTACTTTATATTTCTATAATACAACAACACTAAAATTATTTATATTTATCAAATACGCCCACACTGACATTGACAAATACACAGCGTTGTGATATAATTGAAATATTCAATAAGCAGGAAATAGCACCTTTTATACCAAGAAACCTTGATACAAAAAGTGCCATTTTCTGCGGATTAGGCAACCGCATTCATCCTGGGGTCAATGGCGAGATGCCGACCCCGCAGATTGCGTGAGACACGCAAGGAGAAAAAACAATGGCTAGAAATCTCACCATCCACTTCCTCCAAGCTCTCAAAACTGAATTCAGGTTCCTCGAAAACTGGGCACCCGAAATTCACTCCGCCGAACGACCGGTTGAATTCTTAGTGCAACGTCAGTTGCCCAAGAATACTATCTGGGAGCTCAAACTGGGACGTTACAATAACGCCCCCGACAACAGCTACCATGTTGGAGTCACAACCGTTTTTATCTCGAACGGTGCCAGTCTCAAAAAGGTCATTCTCGAAGAAGGAAAAACATCCATCGAGGACATCATCGAAGACGATACCAAGTTTGTTCTGATCAAAGAGTCATATCAAAATTTTCTTACGCGGCAAGACTGTGGCAACTGCAAGTACATTCTGTACAAGCGGGCTGAAGAGGTCCTGGCAGAAATCAAAAAAGATACTGCCCGCGACGCCGCCTTCGCACGTGAAGAACTCGAAGTCGAATTCCCCAACGGGGACTAATCACCAAAAGTAATAACAATTGAATCCCTGGGGGTCACTAAGCAAACTGCTTATACCCCCTCACTTCTACCGATGAGTTCGGTACTGATGAGTCCATCTAAATTATAAATAGCAGGACGAAAAGTGAAAATTATAAATCCCGCCCACAAAAGGCGGTTGTTTTTTTATAAGAGATACCGACGCCGTCGCTATATGTTGTTAATAAATAAAGGATAAGAGATGTTTGTCCCCTCGCTAAAGCTCGGGGACAAAAGAAATCGTCGCTGCTTCGGCCAGGCTAAAGCAAGCTTTGCCTGGCGCTCATTCGCTCGATTTCCCGAACTCTAAAATAGTTCTCACCATTCTTATTGTCCGCAAATAAAAGAACCGCCCGAAGGCGGTTCTTTTATTTGCGGAGGATAAGAGATTCGAACTCTTGAGGGCTTGCGCCCAACACGCTTTCCAAGCGTGCGCCATAGACCACTAGGCGAATCCTCCTTTGGGATTCTTTAACAGTATAAAACAAGTTTTTGATTTTGACAACTCCCAAAATTTTAACTATGATTAGCAACGGAAAAAGGAGGCAAATTATGCCTGAAAACAACATTAAAACCAAAGAAGACCTCAATTTCGCGATGCAGATTCCCGTCACCTACAAATGCCGGCATTGTGGCGCCGACAATCAAGTCATTGGTACCGATGACACCGAGTATCAATGTCAAAGTTGCCAAAAAATCACTCCCAAATGTGATTTAATCTTTTTCTCCTAAACAGAGCCACTATTCATCTCACCCGCCAAGCAGCTCACGCTTGGCTTTTTTTGACCACTGACCGGCATTGAGATACCGCTAAATTTGATAAACACACTGTCATTGCGAGCGGTAGCGAAGCAAACTCGTGAAATAATAATTCACGAGTTTGCTTCACCCCTTCGGGGCTCGCAATGACAATTCCCACACCAACGTGGCGCGAGCCTTAAAAATTTGTTATAATAAATTTGCACCTCTTTCAGGAAATTTTTTGATTTTTAAAACTAATAAGATAAAAATGAAAACCCTAAAAATTATCATAATTAGTCTGCTCTTATGCGGACTGGGAGCAAAAACCGCGTTTTTGGCTGAAAACAATACCGAAGCGAGCTTTCGCTCGGACTATTTAATCAGTGATTTTGATTTCAGCAATAATGCCAGCATGAGCCAGCAGGATATTCAAAATTTTTTAGATAAACAATTTTCCCCGCTTCGCTTATATACTGATACCAATCCAAACAGCGGGGAAAAAGAATGGTCCTGGCAAATTATTAAAGACGCAGCCGATCGCTATAAAATCAATCCGCAAATTTTGATTACCTTACTACAGAAAGAACAAAGTTTGATTATCGGTTCCCCTTTTAACTTCAGCACTCGCTTAAATTGGGCCATGGGTTATGCGGTTTGTGACAATTGTTCCATGTCTGATCCGTTAATTCAAAAATATAAAGGTTTTGCCAATCAAGTCTTATACGCTGCCAAACGCCTGCGTCAATGTTTGGATGAACCAAACAAATTCCGCATTAGCGCCAATAATAGCTTTAATATTGATGGACAATCCTTAACACCGGCCAACCAGGCGACCGCCTGTTTATACAACTACACTCCACACGTTCACGGAAATTTGAATTTTTGGAAAATCTGGAATCGTTGGTTTGCCAGTTCCTATCATAATAATGTTTTAATTAAAACTACGGACAGCAATAAAATCTATTGGCTAAAAAATGAAATTCGGCATCTCATAACCAGCCCTTCGCTACTAAAACAATACAGCCAATATCCAATTTTGGAATTAGAAGCCTGGGAAATTAATCAATACACCCTTGGTTCACCAATTAAACATCAATTATATTCTTTGTTGAGTGATGGTAAATCCGGCATTTATTTGATTAGTGAAGATAATACCCTTCGAGCCATTGCCTCGCCGGCGGTTTTCAAACAATTAGGATTTAGCATTGAGGAAATTGAAATCGTGGAAAAAGCAGAAATCCAATCCTACCAAAAAGGCAAAAAAATTGATGAAACAGCCCTTTATCCATTGGGTGCTTTAGCCAAAAATGTCAGCAGTGGCGAGCTTTATTATCTCAAAGACCAGAAAAAACATCTAATTTTAGAAGAAAATATCATCAAGTATTATTGTCCCAATTGTCGCGCCCAAACTTTTAATGCCACGGATTTAAACAAATATGAAACCGGTGACAAAATCCTTTATCCGGACGGCACGCTACTTAAAGAAACCGGTAGCCCCATTGTTTATTTGATTAAGGAAAAAATTAAATATCCGATTGCTGATGAATATACTTTTAAAAAGTTGAATTTCCAATGGACCGACATCATCAGCAGTTCTACCATTGTCTTGCAACAATATCCGGACGGCGCTATCATTGATTTTAGCAGTCTAGATTACGATATCAGCCATTTACCGACAGACGAAAGCCACGATAACTATTTATTTATTAACGAATAATTTTATGCCGATTGTTTTGAGCGGAATTGTTCCTCACCCACCGATCCTTTTAGAAAGTATTGGCAAAGAACATCGTGATCAACTTAAACATACCATTGATTCCATGCAAGAAATCAACCAAGAATTGATTCAACGCCGGGTTGATACCATTATCATTATCAGTTCCCACGCTCCCCAAATTCCCAATTCTTTTGTTTTAAATTTAGGAAAACTGGAAAATAATGAAATGATTTATCACGCTGACCTGGAAGAATTCGGTGATTTTCAAACAAAATTCAGCTGGAAACCGGATATTTATTTAAGCTACAAAATAAAGTCTTATCTGGAGACCAAAATGCCCCTACAATTGATTAATCAAGACAAACTTGACCATGGGAGCACTGTGCCACTAAGTTTTTTAAGCAAAGGCCTGGATGATTGCCAAGTGCTTTGTATTAGTCCTTCCAATCTCAGCGTGGAAGAACATTGGGAATTGGGTAAACACCTAAAAGAAATATTAAGCAATGAAAATAAAAATATTGCCGTTTTTGCCTCTGGGGATTTATCTCATCGATCTGAAGAAAGCTTAGATAATGAACAAATAAACTTTGATTCGCAGCTTTTAAGCTATTTGGAACAAGGCAATGGCAAAGAAATCGCCAAATGGGATTTGGCATTTGTGAAAAAAAATTCCGCCTGTGTTTTTCATCCATTATTAATTATGTTAGGTTTATTAGAAGATTATCAGTGGAAATTTAATAAATTATGCTACGAAGCTCCTTTTGGTGTGGGTTATTTAAGCGGTTACTTTAAACTCTAACGGATTTATGTTTACGGAAATTATCCCTTTAAACAATTTGCCTCGCAATTTATCTTTTTTTGATTATCGCGTTCCCACTGAACTGGAAGCGGAGCTTAAAGTTGGACAAATTGTGGTGATTCCTTGGCGCAATCAAAAAATTCACGGTTTAGTCAGTAAAATAAAAGCTAGCACTGATATTCCGGAAAAACGCACTAAAAATATTAGCGCTATTTTAAATTTTTCTTTCACTCCGGAAGAATTGGAATTTATTTTAAAAATTAGTCAGGATCATTTTGTTTCCGCCAGTGTCATTCTAAATGATTTTTGGCAGCCCGCTCCTTTGAAAATTCACAATACCACTTTTGATTGGCAGACATTTTATGATTTCAAGGGCGCCGCGGGGGTTTCCACCGTTTGCCAATGTCCCGTAGGGGCGTATCGCCATACGCCCCTACATGTCATTTCAAAAAACGTTTCGTCCCAAACCCCCGCGGCGCCCGCTAACACGCTCCTGCTGAACAATCAACGTGCCTACAAACAAAAACGTTACCAAGAAATCATTCAGGAAAATTTACAGAACCATAAACAAACCTTGATTTTATTTCCCAGCGTACAAACCATGATTGATTTTGCCAAAACCATTGATACCGAACAATGTTTGATGATCAGTCACAAACTCAGCAGCAAAAAAAATCTTAATTATCGTTGCTGGCAAGCTATTTTAAATCAAGAAAAATTGATTATTTTGGGAACACGCAGTGCTTTGTTTTATCCTTGGCGTAATCTGCAAGAAATTATTGTGGATCAATCAGAACATCCGGATTACAAACAAGATGATCAAAACCCACGCTACCACGGTGTTGATTTAGCCCTTGATTTAGCTAAAATTTTGCATATTAAAATTACTCTGGAATGTTTATGCCCGCGTTTAAAAGATTATTATCAAGCCAGCCAAGCGGATAAAAAGAATTGGCAAATCATTAACCATTGGGAAAGTATTGAAGCCAAACAAACTTGGGTTGATTTGAACAATACCATCAAAAACCATCCGCTACTAAGTGAAACCTTAGAAGAACAAGTACAAAACGCCTATGAAAAAGGAAAAAACATTTTGATTCTTCACAACCGCAAACATTTTTCCGCAGAATTATATTGTCCCAATTGTAAAGAAATCCTCAATTGCCCGAAATGCCAAGTGCCTTATGTCTATGATCAAAAAGCCAAACGAATTTATTGTGAAAACTGTGGTCAGGATTTGGCTGAACACCGCTGTCCTCACTGTCAACAACGTGATTACCAATTCAAACATTTTGGTTTGGAAAACTTAAGCGAATATTGGCAAGAAAAATACCCGCAAACAACGGTTATCAGCATTGCAAATAAAAACTCTTCGGAAAAAGACGAAAATCTACTGCGAGAAAGTTTATTAAAAAAAACCGGTCCAAAAATCGTTTTCGCCACCAATTATATTTTCAGTTTAGTGCCTAAAAATTATTTTCAATTGATTGCCCTGACCCAAAGCGATCAACTATTAAATATCGCCGATTTTAATAGTCAATGGCGTTTGTTTTCTCAACTAGCCCAATTAATTCAACACTGCGCCGAAGAAAAAATTGATTTATGCTTACAAAGTCGCCAATCACAACATTTTGTCATGCAAGCTCTACGACAATATAATTATCCCTTGTTTTATCAAAATGAATTGAAAGTCCGTAAAAAATATGATTATCCACCCTATCAAGAATTGATTAAACTAATTTATCAAAATGATAATAAATCCGCTGGGGAAAAAATCATTGGCGAAACACAGAATACTTTACAAAACTTACTCGGTGATAACGGCCAATCCTCCTGGCAAGCGATGCACAAACAAATCATTCAAACCAAAACTCGCACCCGCTGGCGTTGGCTTTTATGGTTTAAAGTCAAAGCTGATTTCTGGCAAACTTCCACGGAATTAAAAACTTTCATCAACAACCTGGACGAAAACTTTTTAATTGATATCAATCCGGAGAATTTATATAGATAAAAAAAAAACACACCGACGAAACGCCGGTGCTGATATTAGTCATTTTTTATCTTTTTTATCCAAATCAACCAGTTTCAACCACCGATTAGCATATTCATGATTATGTTTTTTTCTCTTCAGCTTTAGCCAATAATGTTGGCGGTAGAGGTTTCGAAGAACATCCTGTAACCCCTTGAGGAAAACTATTTGTTCTTCATACGTTCTCTTTGGAGTGACTTGATAATAAATTCCTTTTAACTTTTTCGCAAATACCCAACAAAGAACCACTAACATTATTATGAACGACGATGTTAAGAGTAATAAAAGTAAATTACTAACGCCATCGGAGGTGACCAAAGAGCTCACACATAAAAACCACATCAAAAAAATAAACTTCAACAAATCTTCCACACTATCTAGATAGGTGGATATTAAAACCTTGGGAATAGAATCAAGCATCTGCCCCCAAGTCCTTCCAAAAGGAAGACGACCTTTCGGGAAAATATGACGAAAAGCCAAAATATATCCCCAAATAATCCCCAAAAGCAACAAGACAAGAGCACCTGCCAAAATTCTGAATAAATCAAACCATTCATACCATTCATAATTAGTCATAAAAAACTCCTTTGTGATGTAAATTGATTGTTAAAGAACCTAGCAATAAATATATATAACAATATTACAGCTATAAAGTCAAGTATTTTGCATTAAAAAAAAACACCAACAAATTGCTGGTGCTGACGACAAATCACGTAAAATCTCTCACCCTCCGCCGATAATATGGTGGAAGATAATATTGTTTTTTCCGAAGAGAATCTTCGGATTCATCATATGGTAAATTCATCATCCCGAACCACCGCCGAACATATTCGGGGTTACACTGTTTCCGTTTTCGAGGATTTCTATGAAGTTTTAGCCAAAAGTGTTGACTGTATATATGAGGCAACACTTCTTTAGTCCGCTGCAAACGGATTAACTCTGTGTCGAACAAATTTTCTTTTGGTGTGGGTTCCGGTTCCTGAAAATTTCGAAAGGGACTTCTTAAAGTTCCAAAAAGTAATCCTAAAATTATCAATAAAAAAACAAAAATTATCCCCCCAGACCACAAAAAAACTTTTAAACTAATATCTTCAAAAAAACCCATAAAAAATAGATGTGGTAAAATACTTACCCCTCCTAACCAAAAAACCCCGAGGTATAAAGTTGCCACTAACATATTCTCTACATTAAAAATCCGATTATCAATCAACATACAGATGAGCTCACGATTATTTCCCCCCAAACTATCAATCAGCTCTCCAGGACTTTTCCCTTGTCTGATTTTTTCAGGAAAATAACGTTTCAAAGCAAGAAAATAACCGAGTACAAAGAAAAAGAGCAATAAAATGCAAATCAACATCACTATAGAAACTATCATACCATCGTGAAGAGACATGGCACACTCCTTTCAAAAAACAAAAGATTGTTAAAGACCTCTGACAATAGTTATATATAAACATATTGTCGGGCAAAAATCAATTAAAATTGATAAAAAAAAACACCAACAAATTGCTGGTGCTGACGATAAATCATGTAAAATCTCTCACCCGCCGCCGATAATATAACGGAATATAGTGTTGTTTTTTCTGAGGAGGATCATCTGATGCATCATATGGTAAATTCATCATCCCGAACCACCGCCGAACATATTCGGGGTTACACTGTTTCCGTTTTCGAGGGTTCTTATGAAGTTTTAACCAAAAATGGTAACTGTATATCCGGCGCAATTCTTCTTTTAAGCGCAGGAGACGAATTAACTGCTGCTCAAAAATATTTTTTTTCAAATCACCAAATATCGCTTGTATCTCCTGAGCATACTTGGAATAAAGAACTGGGTCTTGTTTTGCCCGCTCGTGAAATTCATGCAACTCCGAAAGTGGGTTTTCCTCGATGAAAATCAAATCTTGTTGTGGATTTTTCTCAGTGACGGTTAAATCACCCTGAACATCTTGATTCTGAATATCCTGCTCCTGAAAATTTCGAAAAGGGTTTTTTAGAATAGAGAGGAACATCATTGCAGTAATTCCTATGAATATCAAAATTGACAACCCCCCTTTGAACCAAATTAATGGCCCTCCAGCCACGAAATAATCCCAAGCAGATGAATAAACCAGAGCGACAGGAATTAACATATAAGCACTTAATTGCCATGCAGCATTAATACCATCAAGACGAGTATCAAGCACATACCATGCAACACGACGATCATTCCCCCACAAACTATCAATCATTTGACCAGGACTCTTCACTTTTCTAAATTTGAAAGGAAAATAATGACGCATGGCCATCGCATATCCAAAAAACAAACCGAACCAAAATGTAACAAAAATAGACGCAATCACTATCCAAACGATTCCAAATTGATTAGACATGGCAAACCTCCTTTGGAGAATAGGAAAAATTGTTAAAGACCTTTGACAATAATTATATGTAAACACATTGTCGGGCAGAAATCAATCCGGAGAATTTGTATAGATAAAAAAAACACACCAAATAAATTGGTGCTTGAGATAATAAACGGTTAGCTGAGGTAGCGCCAGGAGACAGTCAGTCTCTTCTGATACGCCAAAGTGATGAGCTGCTGCTCTTTCCCTGCCACCGAGTAAATTTTCTCGGCATCATCTTTGGACGTGTCCGCCCAGCTCAAGCGATACTCCAACTTCTTTGTTGTGAAGTTCGTGGTTTTGAGCTGCAAAACGCCGCAGGCAGAGGCCTGGGACATTACATCAAAGCGGACCTGCTCACGCAGTTCCATATCAGTATGTCCAGGAATATCAAAGGTCGTGGATTGCCAATTATCTTTCATAAAATCCTCCCTTTCTAAAACAATCACCACGAAATTGCGGTGATTGTTATTTTTATACAATTTTGATGAAAAAATGTCAATTTTTTATCTTGAACAGTGATTTATCTGAGTAACTGACAGACTATGATTATAAATTTTCTCCTGTAGGGGCGAATAACTATTCGCCCTATAAATAATCACCAACGTTTAATATTATTAAACGCACAAAAACGAAAAATAAAATTCCCGTAGGGGCGTATGGCAATACGCCCTTCCTAAAACGTCGATAAATCATAAACGGAATTCAAAATTATACACAATAACTAACCACGAAAAAGGGCGAATAATTATTCGCCCCTACACAAGAACCCCAATATCATAATTTACAAAAAATCAAATAACGGCAATCCCTAGTAATCTCTCAATTTCCCAATAATCTGGGAATTTTTTAATTTCTCCAAAGCCTTGGCTTCAATTTGACGAATACGTTCCCGAGTAACGTTAAATTCTTGACCGACTTCTTCCAAAGTATGAGCCACGCCATCCACTAAACCAAAACGCATTTCCAAAATCTTTTGTTCGCGTGGTGATAATTCATTAATAATTTCACGCACATAATCTTTTAATAATTCCAAACGCGCGGCTTGCTCCGGACTAATATTCTTCACATCTTCAATAAAATCTTCCAAAGTAGAATCATCGTCATCATCACCAACGCTGGTGTCCAAAGAAATAATATCCTGAGAAATCTTCATAATATTTTTGACTTTCTCCACGGTCTCGCCCATTTCCGCGGCGATTTCCTCCGGTGTTGGATCACGACCCAAATCCTGCAATAAACGACGATTAATTTGGGTAAAACGATTAATGGTTTCCACCATATGCACCGGAATACGAATGGTTCGGGATTGATCGGCTAAAGCGCGAGTGATCGCCTGACGAATCCACCAGGTGGCATAAGTGGAAAACTTATAACCCTTACGATAATCAAATTTTTCCACTGCACGGAATAAACCAATATTTCCTTCCTGAATCAAATCCAATAAATGTAAACTCTTACCAACGAATTTCTTGGCAATGGAAACTACCAAACGCAAGTTAGCCGCAATAATCTTCTGAGTGGCTTCATAATCACCTTGAGTTTTCAATTTTGCCAAAGTTACTTCCTGTTCACCGGTTAACAAAGGAACCTTACCGATTTCTCGCAAATATAATTGAATGGAATCGTAATTTAAATCTTCCAACATGCCAAAATCAAAAGCAAAATCTGGAATATCAACACCATTCTTATCTTTTTTCAAAACTCTTTCCACTTGTTTGGTTTTCTGGTCACGATTACGTTTCAATAAACCATTTTGAGAATTCTCAATCACCTGAATAGCGGCCATATCCAATTCATCCAAAAACTCATCATAAATATCCAAATATTCTTCGGCATAAGGAAAAACTTTCAACAATTCCGCTTCCGTAATAAAACCACGCAACTTTCCACTGCCCAATAAATCCTTAACTTCTCGAGCACTGACTTCTTTAATTTCAACCGTATTATTTTCTTTCAAATGACCAATTTTTTTACTACGTTGTCCAACTTTCAAACCTAATTCCTTTTTGGTTTGAGCGGCCAACACTTTACGTTTATTGGAAGAAATTTTAGCTTTAAAAGGTTTAGTAGGCAATTTCACCGAAGTTTTAGCAGTCACTGCTTTAGAAACTTTGACATTTTTATCGGTTTTAACAACTTTAACAGTTTTCACCGGTTTAGCAGCTTTGACCGGCTTGGCAGGTCTCACCGGTTTGCTGGAAATTTTACCTTTTTTGTCAGCCCCCTTCGCAGACTTTTTGGCTGGCAAAAATTTTCCAACATACTTTTTTAAGTTCGCGGAGAGTGCGCACATAGTTTATAAATTATATTTGTTAATAAGATTCAAATCTTGCAAATATTTTTGCAACTGCCCCGACAATTCCGCATCATTCTCATCAACATAACGATGCTTCAAATTATCCATTTCCTTCCGGAGATAAAAACGTTTTAAGTTTTTCAAAATTTCAAGCAAAAAATGTTTCTGTTCGTGCAATGGTAAATTTTCATATTGCACCGTAAATAATAAATACAGTGACTGGGCTTTTTCCCGTAAATCACTGTCTAAAAATTCCAAAAAATTGTTGATTTGTTGATTAAAATCATGCTCCGAAGTCTTTGAATTATTACTAGTATAGTAAATTATGATTTGCTTGTAAAGCTCGCCTAAAAAAGAATTGCTAAAAGCCTCAATCGGCAAAAAAGAAAAGACGCCTTCCATGGGCATTTTAAACTGTAAAGTCATAATCAAAGACAAAATATGATCTTCGGGACCAAGCGCCACCGGATTTTTATTTTCAATGGTCAAAACCGCATTTTCCACATGATTATTATTAACGGCTACCTTTCGCCCATATTCCTCTTTTAAGAGGGCAATACTAACATTGTATTTTTGTGCATACTTATCCAAGAAATAATCCCGATCAACACTCTGGCCAAGCATATCCAACAAATTAAAGAATTCTCCTTTAATTTCTTTTAAATTATCCAACTCTCGCCCCATTTTATCCCAACGAGCAGCGTAAAAATCCCAAACCGTTAAAGGCTCAGCTAATAATTTTTTCCACTGTTCCGGATTTTTTTCCAAACATTCATCAATGTCTTTGCCACAAGTTTCCGGAATTTGAATGATTTTAATCTTAAATTCCAGCGGCCAAGCCAAAGCAATCGCCCGCTGAGTAGCTTTTTCCCCGGCCAAATCATTATCAAAACAAATTACTAAATTATCCGAATAACGTTTTAGAATTCTTAAATGATCAGTGGTTAAAGCAGTTCCCGAACTAGCCACCACATTTTTATAATTATTTTGATGCGCTTTCAACACATCCATCTGTCCTTCCACCAAAATAATTTGTTGCGTTTGCCGAATCGCTTCTTTGGCCTGCAACAAACCATAAATCAAATTGGATTTATTAAACAAAGCGGTTTGAGCAGTATTTAAATATTTGGCGAAATTTTTCTGATCATCCAAAATCCGACCGGTAAATCCCACCACCTGCCCTAAATGATTCCAGATTGGAAAGACAATCCTTCCCCGAAAACGATCATAATAACGCGGACGTTCACCAGCAATTACGCCAGCATTTAACATTTCCTCAGCCGTATAATTTTTTTTCTTCAAAAAATTAAATAACAAATCTTTTTGATCCGGCGCAAACCCCACTTTGAACTCTTTTAACAAGTCCGTCGGCATTTTACGTTTCGTCTGAACATATTCTAAACCGATTTTACCGGCTGGCAAATTAAACAACACATAATGATAAAAATCCGCTGCCAATTTATTAATTTCCAACAAACGATCCCGCCACTGGTTATCACTTTTTTCCAACTCCGGCCAAGGAATATTAGCGCGCTGAGCCAAAATCTTAGCTGCCTCCACGAACTCCACCCGCTCACGATTTTGCAAAAAATTAAAAACATCCCCGCTGGCCCCGCAACCGAAACAATGATAAAACTGCTTTTGTTCGTTCACGAAAAAAGAAGGAGAGTCTTCTTGATGGAAGGGACAACAGGCGCTCCAGTTCGCACCTTTTTTAGTCAAATGAACATAATCATTGATCACATCCACCAAATTGACGGAATTTTTAATTTGTTGAGTAAAATTTTGCCAATCCATTTTAAATTTTAAATTATTCCAAAATAGCTTTAATACGACGAATACCAGCGCTACAAGCTTCTTCTTTCAAAATCTTGAATTTCCCCATATTACTTAAGCTGTTAACGTGTGGACCACGACAAATCTCCTTGGAAATATATACATTATTATGCATTTCCGGAGCGGCAATGGTATAAACCGAAACTTGTTCATCATAACGATCTTTAAATAAACCGATGGCCCCAGATTTCATCGCTTCATCCACGGACATTTCTTCACAATACACATTGGCACCGGTTTGAATATATTGATTAACCAAATCTTCCACTGCTTTAATTTGCTCAGCCGTCATTTTTTCAGGATAAGAAAAATCAAATCTTAATCTTTCCGGAGTAATATTACTACCTTTTTGTTCCACCTGCTCACCTAAAACCTGACGCAAAGCCCGATGCAATAAATGAGTAGAAGTATGCAATTTAATGGTTTCATCCTGAGTATCAGCTAAACCACTCTTGAATTTTTGTTCCGCGCCCTGACGAGACAAAGCCTGATGATCCACAAAACGACGACGGAAATCTGCCTCATCAATGCCCCAATTCTTATCTTTGGCCAATTCCCCTATTAATTCAAAAGGAAAACCATAGGTCGTCACCAAGTTGAAAATATCCAAACCGGAAATAGTATTATTATGCAATTCCACCTGTTCAAAATATTTCATCCCTTTATCCAAAGTTTTCGCAAAACGACTCATTTCCTCATCAATGGCCAATAAAATATGCTGATGTTTATCCTGCAAATAAGTATAATACTCACCCATTTGGGCAATCAATAAATCCACCAAGTTTTTCACAAAAGAAAATTCAATGCCCAATTGATGCAAATGAATCATCGCGCGGCGCAAGACTCGACGCACATAATAACCTTGATCTTTATTGGAAGGCACGGCGCCATCGGCGATTAAAAAGACCGAAGCGCGCAAATGGTCCACAATAATTTCATAGGAACGACTATTCTCCGCATAAGAACTCTTAGCGTTTTTTTCCAAAGCACTAATCAAACCGGAAAAAACATCAGTGGCAAAAACATTATCCTTGCCCTGAGCCGCCATGGTCATACGTTCCAAACCACCGCCAAAATCCACGTTTTTCTGGGCTAACTCTTCCCAGCCTTCAGCTGTTTTCTTAAATTGCATAAACACCGAATTACCGATTTCCACAAAACGACCGCAATCACAATTGACGTGACAATGCTCACCGTATTTTGGATCATGGGTTTTACCGGTATCATAAAAAGTTTCCGAATCCGGTCCGCCTAATTCACCAATGGCATCACCACGTTGCCACCAATTCTTATCAACATAAGGGAAAATCCGATTTTGACTGAAATCAACCGCTTCACCACAACCCAAACCGCCTTTACCGGTCGTATCCTGACCAATTCCATTACTAACTCCATATTTAGCGTAAATTTCTTGCAAAGTTTTAATACTTTCTTCATCCCGCGGTGCGAATTGGTTACCACCAAAAACAGTGGCATAAATCTTACTCGGATCCAATTTCAATTCTTCAAATAAAAATTGATACCACCAAGTCAATTGCTCTTTTTTAAAATAATCACCCAAACTCCAATTTCCCAACATTTCAAACATGGTAGTATGACGATGATCACCCACTTCATCGATATCATCGGTGCGGAAACAACGTTGCGTGTTAGTCAAACGAATACCAGCCGGATGTTTTTTCTCGCCCAACAAAAATGGCACCAAAGGGAACATTCCCGAATTGGTAAACAACAATGTTGGATCATCCTCAGCCAACAACGACGCCGGCGAGATTTCCACATGCTGATTTTTCTTGCAAAAATCCAGATACTTTTGACGAATTTCATTAACACTGAGAGTCATAAATTTATACTTATTTTAAAAATAAAAAATAAACAAATAATTTGTGTAGACAATATTAATGATAACCGAAACACTGATAAAGATAAAGATTGACATTTAACGTTCCACCTTGTAATTTATAAATATTATGGCTATTGCTATACAGGACTTTGAAAATTTAACTGCTTGAAAAAGGAGGGCTCTAATGAGTAAAAGAAAAGGAAGACCGGACTCAATAGACAAAGGGAATCAACAAGATCTTCAAGATGCATTGACGTCCCGAAATCAACAACCAACGGGTCAAAATCAAACCGTGGACGATACACCAACAGACATTCCTCGGCTCTCAGCAACTCCCCAAGAGTCTATCTTGGCGACGAAATTACGAAAATTGAACCTCAATCCATCGCAAGAAGATGAAGGGAAAAAAGAAGTGAAACCGGAAAAACCTTCACTTTATAAAATCCCATTCCTGCCGCACACGTCACAAACCGAAATCTACGTGGTGGATACTTGCTATGCCTTAAATGCGGAAACGATTCTACAAAGGTTGAAAGACTGCCCGCTGCCGGAAGACACTAACGAAACCATAAAAATTCTCGTTTCGGCATTCCCGTCAAACTCATTCCTGGTTTTCCCGATAACGGTGGTGGAAGAACTGGACAAGATCCGTAAGGATCAAATGCGTGACGATCAAGTCAGGGCCACCGCTCGGGAATGGTATAACGGATTTCTTGAAATGAGCGACCGGTACGGAACAAAGGAAAACAACTCCGTTTATATTTTACCTAATGGGTCGCACCTGATTTTCAACGGAAGCCTCAACACCGCGTATCTCCCCAGCAATGACCACAGAATTCTCCAAGTTGCATTTGAATGGATGGCGACATATCCCGAACTTTCGGTCACCATATGCTCAGACGACCTCAAGGTATGCCTGAGCGGAAAACTGGGAAACTTAAAAACCCAACGGCACGAAATTGTGAACGAAAATAATTTTGCAAAGAAGTTCTACGTGGAAGTAAAACTGGAGAACTTCGAAGCACAACAGAAACTTCTCCGGGAAGGTGAAATTTTATTGTCGGAACTGGAATACCAAGATTGGATGGATTATATCTACCCGCACCAAATCATCAACTTCTTTACGTTACACGGACGTTGGTGCAATGAAGCTGAGGTGTCAGCCGATACCACTAAGCTCATTAAGTTGGTGCCTTTGGAAAAGCCTTTCGATGGGCTTTTCAATCTCGGTGAAAAACATCCATTCGCCCCTGGTAACCGTGAACAAGAAAACGCTATTCGCTTTATTTTTGACCCAAACATTGCAATTACGTGTTTAGTTGGCAAAGCCGGCAGCGGAAAAACCTGCATCGCTTTAGCCTCAGCTTTAGCGCTTTTGAAACCACCGGAGACTGAGCAAAAAACCACCATGAATACAAATGGTGGCGGCAATCGAAAGAAACAACAGAAAGCAAAGTTATCACAGCTCAGCAACAGTAAGAAAACTGACAACAACTCGGCTCATCATTCCATTATCATTTGCCGAGCGTTGGAAACAGTCGGCAAAGATATGGGTTTTTTACCGGGCGGAATTGATGACAAACTCTCCCCCTGGACTGAACCGATTATTGATAACCTGAAAATGCTGTTGCCGCTTTCCATCAACGGAGAAACCTATTACAGCACCGATCAATTGATTGAAAAAGAAATCATCCAGTTCATGCCGGCTGCCTTTCTTCGTGGACGGACTATTAAAAACAGCATCATAATCCTCGACGAAGCGCAAAACTTCGACTTCAAGGATATGAGAACCATCATCACCCGAAATGGTACAAATTCACAAATTATAATCACGGGTGACCTTTCTCAGATAGATATCCGCAATAGCGGATTCTACCGCTGGGTGAAAAAAATCAAAAGGTTTTCCAAAGGGCTGTTGTCCTGTTGTCCGAATGTCTTCGTTCGGAACTGGCAAACTGGGCTGCTGAACCCTAGCCACCCACAAAAACCAAAAAGACCACCATACGGACACCCCCAGTGTCCGTTTTTTTATAGAAAAAAGTTGATTTTTATTTTTAGATTACCAATTCTTATAAGGAAACTTTATTAAATTGGAATTAAAATATCGGGAATCTTCCGAAACTTCTTCACCAATCCAATCTGGTTTATCAAATTTTTCATTTTCAAAATTCAATTCAATCTCTGCTAGCACTAAACCTTGATTGTCACCCAAAAATTCATCAACTTCCCAAAGTTTATTCTGAAAAATAATTTTATATCGATTTTTTTCAATAATCGGTTTCTCACATAAATTTTCTAAAATTTCTTTTCCATCTGGCAAAGGAATTTCATACTCGTATTCCGAGCGACTGATACCAATATTGGCTGATTTGATTGTAATAAAAGCCTGTTTATCCATAATTCTAACACGAACAACCCGATTTTTATCAGAATTCAAATAACCCTGGGCAACTGCCAGTGGTTTTGCTAAATGTTTATAATCATCAGTTAATACCTTAAATTTTCTTTCAATTTCCATTTTAAACCTTTAATGATTTTAATACGCCAAATCAATGGCAGTTTGAATAATATCAATGAAAATTTGCGGAATTTCTTCGCGTTTAATTTCTAAACCAACTTCATCCGCCCAATAAACTTTTTTATTATGCTTGTTTTTAATAATTGATTGCAAAAGCGGACGCAAATCCCCCCGTTTGAAGTTCGGACCTTTTAAACGACGCGCCACGCGCCACAAAGTTTCTTCCGGATAAGCATATTCCAAACTATAGGCATCAATTTCGCCTAAACTGCGCAAACGAGTTTTATTCAAGTTGTATTTACTTCTAAAAGTTTCCAAAACATCGCCCGGCTGACTATCCACCAAAATCACCGCCCGATCACGATACAAAGGATTACCATGCAAAACGCTAAAAAACTGATCCAAATAATTCATGGTATTGGTAATTTGTCGATTGCTAATATCACCGTGCGCCGGCTGAATAATCAAATGCTTATGCTCCAATTGCTTAGCAAAAAATCGTTGCAACAAATGAACTAAAAATATTTTATCCGATTGCCCTTCCACGATAATAAAATTATTAGGCAACAATAAATCATCCGGAGTATTCCCTAACAATTGATAAATGGCCACCACTACGTCGGTCATGGTCATCAAATGATGAATTTCTTTCTTACCAACGTTTAAAGAAATTTTATAATTATTACTGGGAGTTTCTCGATCTAAAAATAAATGTGAATGAGTGGCAATAAAAATCTGTTTCTGCTCCACTGTATTCAAATGACGCAGCACGCCCATCATTTTTTTCTGCAAAGAAGCATGAAAAGACAATTCCGGTTCATCCAATAAAATCACCGGACTATCATTCCAAATCATTTCCACCAAAGCCGCCAAAATCGCCACAAAAGAATTACCTAACTTATACAAACTCTTACGCATATATTTACCAGCACTGGTGGCCACTAAAAAATGTTCTTTGCCGGAATTTGTTTCAGCGAAAGCCAAATCCACGCCGGTTAATTCTCTAAAATAATGTAAAATCAAATTTTTCTTATTACTTCTTTGAAATTTCGAAATCATTTTATCCATGGCATCCTGTCGTAAATCCAAAACTTCATCGGTCAACAAAACTTGCTTATCAGAAAATAAAAACGTGATTTCATCCATGGAAACATAATTACACTGCTTAGGATAAGTCACTTCCAACCAATCCAACAAACTGGTTTTCCCGGAATTATTCTGTCCAAAAAAAACTGTAAAAGAACCCAGCTTATTTAAATAAACATCTTCCAAATTATGAAATTTTTTGATTTTTATTTCTTTAATGAGGACATTGTCACCCATAAGAGATTTTTAGTTTTTTATTTTTGATTGCTTGGCAACGGTTTTTCTCCTAAACAACGACTAACCCCCAAAGGCGCTCCTAAATCATTTAAGTTATCACAAATACTACTATCATTATTGATTCTAGCGATTTCCGTTACGCAGGACACCCGATCAAAATCCTTAATAATATGTAAATCCAAATCACCGCACATTTGCCAATCACCGGTACTGACAGCCGCCGCAAACCAACAACGATGTTGCAATTCACGTTCGTGACTGAGCACTTCATTTTCCACTAAAGGCAAAAATCCAAATTTCTCTTGGCAATATTTTTTACTTTGATTAATCGCCCCCAACGCATAAGCCAATTCTTTTTGACACAAGATTTTTTCACTGGCCACAGCAATATCAGCACAATCATCATAATTCCAATTGGCCACCGCCATTACTCTATCAATAATGGCTTTTTGATCAGCCGCTCGTTGCTTACAAATTTCCGTCTGTTTCACATAATATTTAGTATCAATTTGATCGCAATATTTGGCATCAGCGCGATAGTAGGCTTGAGCTTGCCAACACCAATACTGACTGGCTTTTTCACAATAACGATATTTTTCCGGCACTAAATCTCCAAAATCCAAAGGATTATAAGCTCTTAAAATTTCTTCGCCATCCAAATAGCCATCATGGTCGGTATCCGCATTTTTACTGTCAGTTTTATATTTAACTTCTTGATAATTTAACAAACCATCATTATCTGTATCACAAAATTGTTGAACAAATTCATTGGCACCAGCCACGCATCTACCAGCATAATCGTTTTGAAAACCCTGCCCCACATAAACAAATTCATCCGCCACAGTCAAATCATCAATCGGTGTTGGGGTGATATTGCTTGTCGGTGAAGTATTTACACAGGCACTAAATAAGAAAACTGCACTTAACAAGACCAAAGGTTTCATCAGATTCATATACAATTTTTAAATTTAAAAAATAATTTGTCATTTTTATTATATCAGAAATTGGGTGCGGGGACAAACAGCGCGCCGTCATTGCGGGTAAATTATATCGTGGTTTGCAATGTCCCGTAGGGGCGTATGGCAATACGCCCTACAATCGTGGTAAACACGTTTGCACCCGCAATGACGGCGCGCACAAAAAAAATCGCCCCTTCGGGCGATTTTTTTAATCTATCTTATTTTATCTCATAACCAATACTGACAGTGAAGACCAATTCTTCAGAACCGGCTTGAACACTGATATCACTAGCTGACATATCATAACTTACCGCTTCAGCCATGCCCTTGCCATAAACTGGATAATAATTATCATTTTCTTCATATTCATAATAGCTGGTAATCTTCACCACTTCAAAATCCACTAATTTTTGTAAAGTTGCCAATTTATCTTTGGCTTTGGCCACCGCTTGTTCTCGCAATTGAGCAATGTATTTTTCACGATCCTTAACTTCAAAGTTCAAAGAAGAAATAGAATTCGCGCCATTATTGGTAGAAGCAGCGATAATAGCATCAGTCTTGCTTAAATCTTTAATGGTAACATTAATGCTTTGACGTAATTCATAACCAACGATTTCATTTGGTTGCACTTCATAATTATAAGTTGGATACAAATTGTAAGAGGCGGTTTTGATATCCATATCAGCCACGCCCAAACCCTTCACCGCTTCAGTAATCGCTTTCATTTTCTTGTTATTATCTTGACTAACCAAATCAACAGTTGTTCCCTGGGTCACCACTTCCAAACTCAATTGAGCTTGATCAGGTTGCACATACAAACGAGCGGTACCATCAGCCGTAATACTGTTTGGCATCGGTTCTGATTTGCTGTTAATGGTTAAACCATCCAAACTAAATTTGTCGGTGACCAAAAATACCGAAATAATCACTAATAAAGTAGCCAAGGCTAGCATTACTAGACTTTTAAAAATTTTCTCTACCATAAGTTTTGCACTTATTAATTTAATTAAAATACTTATTGAACAAGAGTTGTGTAGGATTTGTTGATTTGGCCATCAATGGAAATTTCTTCATATTTATCACCATATTCCAATTGCCAATACTGTTTGTAGGAACCCGCCGAGGACGGAGCCTGCAAATAAAAAGTAAAAGTATAAGATTCTCCAGATTTAACATCTTTGGTGATTTTTCCCACAGCCATATTGGTTAACCAAGAATTGGCATGATAAAAATTACTGCCTTGAAATGGACTTAAAGAACGATACGATCGTAATACCACTTTCTGAGAAGGCCAAGTTTGATCACCAATATTTTTAAAAGTCATGGTGATTTGTCGTCCTTCATTTTTCGCCATGGAAACTGGCATATTAATGCTGGTTAAATTTGCTGCGAAACCGGCTACCGGTTTCACCACGGTCGGTGCTGGTGCCGGAACCGAAGAATTCACCGGGCTTTGTTGACTAACCGTCACCACTGGCGCCGGCACTAAAATCAAACTGTCATTATTAACCACAGTATCTACACCAACGGCAATTTTTGGATAAACTGAACCAGTCGGAAATAATTTTGGATCACCATTCACCAACTTATACATTTTCAAAGCATATTCATACACGGCAGGATCAGTAGGACGAGTGGTAAAAGTAAACGTGGCAGTCTCGCCCGGTTTGACTGTTTCCTCCGCCATCTGAATAAAATTATTAGTATCTTTGGTGATATTTGACCATTCCAAACGAGTATCATTCTTATACCAAGTATTGTTACCAACATTTTTGTAAAGAACTGTGATTTTGTGAGAGGTATTTCCCGGACTGGAATTCGGATAGGTATGACTAATCAATTGCGCGTCATAATTGAATTGACGAGTCAATTTAAAAGACAAAACCGATTCTGGAAAATAGCCAGCTCCACCCAAAACCAAAACGTATTCAAAAGCTTCTGTCTTAACATACGATGGATCAATGGGAATGGTAACACGCAGAACTTCACCCGGTTTCACTTCGGTTTTTGAAATTTTAATTTTTGGTAAATTAGCAATAACACTATCCTGATTATTAAATAAACTGTTATCATTAATCATCGGAATATTAGCAAAAACCAAATCTGATTTTTTCAACAAATATAAATTATTCAAATCTTGATTATACCAAGTTTGAGAACCAACATTTTTATATTCCACCCAATAATAGCCAGTCTCCCCTTCTTTCGCCCAAATTTCCGCTTGGCCCTTATCTAAAATTTCAATTTTATATTTACTTTGAGAAATCACCGGTGCTGGCGGAGTAATTGGTGGCACAATAATATTTGGCGTAGTATTAGAATTTGTGCCAACACTTGGATCACCGAAATATCGATTATACAAAGTAAAAAATAATTTATTCCCATGAATATGTGGCGTATAAGTATACAAATTGGCGGTCGCTTGGTTTTGAATGATAAAATTTTCACCACTAATGGTTACATTCTCACCAGCCTTACGAATAAAACCATAGGTGTTGGCATTTTCCGTATAAAAACGCATGGCACCAGCCGCACAATCCACCTGTTTACCAAATCCCTTATATTTTTGAATCTTCGGATTATCATAGGAACAACTATCACAAACACCATAACCCATCGCCCAATCATAACGATTTTGGCTAGGATTTTCCAAAGTCAACAAACTTTGCTCTTTTTGCAAAAAAGTTAACAATAATTTCGGATTGATTTTATATTGTTGAGCCGCCAAATAGATAATTTCCGCAGCCGTTTTTAAATTTCCTTGATAATCTTCGGTAATCATCCAAGCCAAAGTACTACCTTTTGACTGTAAAAAACTTTGAATATCACCGATATTCATACAATTATAATCAAACAATTCCGAATCACTCAAAACATAGGACGGATTAAAAACAATTTCTGCCTCGTCTTCAGCCTGAGCACTAAAAGGTGCCAAAGCCATGACAAAAGCACATATTAAAATGAAAACATTAATTTTACGCAAAAATTCCATAAATTATTTTTTTATTTTTTCTCTAATATATTATAACAAAAAGAATACGGAATGGCAAAAAAAAATTGGTCTTGAACTCTGATTCGTCTGACCGTGTCCGCCATAGTCCAACGGACGACGGCGGATGAGCTGATGGACTATGATATTATTTTATGTTTTTGTGTGTTTAATAATGTAAAACGATGATTTTCATTTAAAGAACGTTGCATTGTTGAGCCCCCTCTCCCGTTTGTCATCCTGGGGCTAAGCCCCGTATGTCGGGGCGAAGAACCCAGGATCTCGCCCATGGTAGGAACGTTCCTACCGTAGGCGAGATCCTGGATAAAAATTTTCTTTAAGAAAATTTTTTCCAGGATGACAATCATCATCTTCATCAGCGTAATCAACGGTCCCAAAACGAAAAAAGGACCGAAAATTGTATGATCAAGCGATGAATCGCGATCTTTACAATCTCAGGTCCTTCTGACCACGGAATTTATTTTTAAATCCTCATCCGTTAAAGAGGATTTGGGGAACGAGGGAGTCATTTGACTCTTTACCTCGCTGGCCGTCCCCGCGGTTTGTGTGGCAATAATTATTCAATACCAGGTCATCGAATACCTCCTTTTCAGGTGTGACGCAGGATGGTTTTGCTAGTCCACAATCATGACAGAATTATCATAACGTGGAACTAACAATAGCGGGAGTGAGCCCGGCCGGTCGAGGTAACCCCCAACCAACCAAGATAAAGAGTGTGTCCTCTTCCGGACCGGGCTCTCCCAAGACTCGAAAAAATTCAAAAGAGCATTTGTACACACCCGACGTCGTTATGTGTGTGTGTGTGTGTTCATGACGTTCGTGACTGTCGGGTGTGGTGGGTTAAAGGTTCCCCCGCAAAGCATAATTACTTCACGGGAGACAGGCGCCGTTCATCCTTGCCCCGCCATCCAGTTCTCTACCCCTATAAATCACAGAAAGGGGGAGACCGGAGGCTCAGGAGCGGAAAGCTGCGGGAAAGGTTAATTCTGCATTGGAGCACCTTCCTTTCCTTATCTCCTCCTGTGTCGAGAACGTTGTATGACACATGAAGGATTTGTACATTCAGCCCAGCAGGTTGATCTCTGGCAAGATCGAGGCTGAATGGAAGTTATGCCAGACCGTGAGTTTTAGGTGATGCCGGGGGGTTTTAAGGTATATGCCGGTCGATGGCAAACCCACGGACACGGGAGGGATTACGTGCGGGAAAACACCTTTTAGGTGTTTTCGATGAATAAGTAACTACGGCATTGGAGCACCTTCCTTTCTTGCCGTTTGTAGAATGACACCTTTCGGAAGTGCCGGCAACCACGACGTTGTGGTGGCGGCGGTCGGGTTTGGTGTGATTCTGTTCACCTTAATCTTATACCCATACATGCTTCGCCCGTGCTAAGGTTTAACGGTGGGAAGCGGGATAATTTAATTAACTAGTCCATTGGCTTTCATCCTTGCCCAACGGCTGTTTCAATTTTAAGCTTCCTAGGATACCGGCATATTCCGGTGCCTACTAGAAGCAGTTCTGAAAAAAAAGAGGCGCTGAGTGGATTCGAACCACTGCTCAGATGAGATAAAATACACTGGCAACAAAATGCCTCACAAAATCCTTGCGGAATCGTGTGTGTACCTTCCCATCCTGCCTTTCCCACTTGGCTACAGCGCCAAGAGATTACTGAAGAAAAGGCAAAACCTCACTCTCCAGCATTCCTTGTAACCGCCCTATTATCATAGATAAGAGAACGGATATAAGGAATGCTGAAAGCCTCACTCACAAAAACTTTCACAAATTGTCAAAAAAACTTAACAAAAGTATTATATCACGACTTTGCCTTTTTGTCAATAGCACAACCTGAAGTCATCATTTTGGCAAGAGCCTGATGTTCAATATACTAACACTTTTTATGGTTTTTGTCAATACCAATATGAAATAAAAAACCGGAGGACCAATGGCATCCTCCGGCAAGATTAACTAACTAATGAACACTTCCCTACTCCACGATTTCCACGCGAGGGAAGATTGCCACGTACTGGCTAGGATCCCACCCGTAAAATTGCCAGTCCATGGAGGTCATCGGTGCCTCTGACCCCACTTGAAGATCAGGTTCAAAACCCAGCGGAAAACCGTCCTCGTAGAACAGATCCGCGGAGTAAATCCCCGCGCTCTTGACCTTCATGGTCAAATAATCACCGGGATTTCCATGAACCTCTCCATACACACGGATGGTAACGGGAGAACCATCCGGGCAGATATCATAAAAGCCCGCCCCGGCACTGAACATTAAGTCTATGGTTTGCTCAGTGCTATAGGGCAAACTGGACATGTCGTTTTGGATAGCCGTTTCCAAGTCCCCAAAAACCGCCGGCCCACCAAAAAGACAGGTTTCTGCCGTCACCCGAAAAGAAGAAAACGATTCCTGGTTTCCTTCCATTTGGAAGAATAGCATACGGAGGCGAGACGCTTCCCCGCCCGTAGTGAAAATCTTCCATGCACCCAGCAACACCGAACTGCCGTTATGCACGGTCCGATGTGACTCCGTAAGCTCAACATCATAGCGTGCCACACGGTAGTTACAGGCCGGATCGTCGCTGTTGGGCGTGGTGGAAAAACCGGGATCACACTCGCAGAACATACGACCGTTCTGCAAATTCGTCATGCACTGGCCATAATAACCGCAGAGATTGGGCATCTCCTGGCAGTTATCATAAACGCAGGTGCCGTCAGTCAACCGCACCTCAAACTCATTACAGTTTTCAATGCGGATGACAGGAAATTGCCAGTTGGGTGCCCACAAATCATCAACCAGCGCGGAGACGGTGGTGGCAGTGGTACCGAGAGTAGGATCAAAAATAGCATCCCACCACGTATTTTCGCAACCACACAAATTCCAACCACCAAATCTCGCCTGATCCACAACAACCAGGCCTTTCAGTTCTTCTTCCGACGTGTTTACGTCCGCAATGATGGTCATTTCCAAACCATATTCACGGTTCAGCAACACCGGTGTCGCCACGGTGATTTCATAAGCAGAAAACCGGAAAGTTTCCAGCTCTTCACCATCGGCCAAAACTCGGACATTTGTCAAAGCTGCATAAAAAGCCAGCTCCTTGTTCGTGCCCTGATCATCATCCCCCAAAAAACGGAAAGTGATGACCTTGAGATACACGTCTTCCTCGGACTCGGTGGCCACGTTCACCTGGAACTTGGCGATTGTCCTCGACTGGCCGTTATGCACGACAGTCTCCATCTCAGTCGCCTCGACATCATAGGCGAGACGATGATGGTCTTCCACCATCGTTTCCGTCTGCTTGGGCTCGTCCTCACAGGCAAAAACCATAAAGAACGAGAACATCGACACAACTACCATCAGAAAATACTTATTCATGATTAACTCCTTTAGTGTCCAGAATCCTAAAAGACGAAGGACACTTGCCCAATTAAGGGCGGAAAAAGTGTTTGTCAAAAAACCATTTCTCCGATATTAACACTTTTTGGCATTTTTGTCAATGTGAACATTTCCAGTCTTTGACAAAATCCCTTAAAAAAATTATAATTAAACCTGTCTTTAATGATAATATATTTACTGATATGAAAAAAAAATTAGAATTTACCTACTATCCTAACCCAATCCTCCGCCAGAAATGCGCGCCGATTTTGGAATTTAACGATGAAATCAAAAGTATCGCCGCCGAAATGATTGAAAAAATGCACGAACATCGGGGCATTGGTTTAGCTGGACCACAAGTCGGGCTGAATAAAAAAATCATTGTCATTGAACCAGAACCAGGCAATACCAAAGTTTTGCTTAACCCGGAAATCACCGCGGCCAGCAAAGATTGGCAAATTGGCGAAGAAGGTTGTTTAAGTTTTCCACAAATTTATGGCTTAGTGCCACGTTCCAAAAATATTACCGTTCGCTATCAAGATTTGGACGGCAAAAAGCATAAAATCAAAGCCAATAAAATGATGGCTGTGGTTTTGGCCCATGAAATTGACCATTTAAATCAAATTTTATTTATTGATCGTTTTATTAAAGTCAATCAAGGTGAGGAAGATTTAAAAAAATTATTAAAAGAATCCAAAGAAAAAATTAATCTCTATGAATAATCAAGCTTTCTCCTATGTTTTTTGGGGCACTGAAAAATTCGCCCAGGACATCTTGCAAATTTTAATTAAAAACAATTTGCGCCCCTTAGCCGTGGTGACTGCCCCGGACAAGGCGGTTGGTCGCAAACAAATCATTCAAGCTCCGCCGGTCAAAGAATTAGCGCTTAAAGAAAACATTCCAGTTTGGCAAATGGCTGATTTAAAAAGTCCTGAAGCCGAAGATTTTTATGATCAAATCAATAAATTAGAAGCGGATTTTCAAATCGTCGCCCAATACGGACAAATTATTCCCAAAAGATTTTTAGCCAGTGGTCGTTTTGGCGCGGTTAATGTGCATGGCTCTTTGCTACCAAAATATCGAGGAGCATCACCGGTGCAAGCTGCTTTATTAAATAATGACAAAGAAACCGGCGTCACTTTGATTCTAATGGATGAAAAAATGGATCACGGGGATATTTTAGCGCAACAAACTTTAAAAATTGAATCTAGTGATAATACCAGCAGTCTTTTGGATAAACTGGCCATCATTGGCGCTTACCTATTAATTAAAACTCTACCGGATTTTGCCGCCGGTGAACTAGAAGCCATTCCCCAAAATCATGCGGAAGCCAGCTTTTGCGGTTTAATCAAAAAAGAAGAGGCTTTAATTAATTGGGAAAACATGAGCGGCCAAGAAATTTTCAATCGTTTTCGTGCCTATTATCCCTGGCCAGGCATTTATTATTTTATTGATGGTAAACGGTTATTGCTTTTGGATGTGGATTTAAATGAGAAAATTTCCGATTTCACACCAGGACAATTTTATACTAAAAATGGAAAATTATTGATTGCCGGCAACGATGGACAAACACTGGAAATCAAAAAATTACAATGGGAAGGCAAAAACCCGGTAAGCGCTGGGGAATTTATGAGAGGGTATAAGAATGTTTTGAACTCTGATTCCGCTGACTAAGATGATCAATATGATTTTATTTTTTGTTTTATATTTTTAATATTGTAAAACGTTGGTGATTGCTGATAGGGCGTTGCAATGCAACGCCCCTACGGAAGAATCCTTATTTACGAACACAATTTCAAATTATATAAAACGCCAAATAACGAAAAAGGGCGAATAATTATTCGCCCCTACAAAAGAAATATAACATTCATCTTTATCATCTTCCTCAGCGTAATCAGTGATCAAAAAAAAAACAGACTCTTGCGAATCTGTCCATGCTCTTTTTTTCCTTTTTTCAATCATGAGCTGGCTCCTCCGGTTTATTCCAAATCAGAACAAACACCTGATCCTCATGAGTGATTCTCAAAATCACTTTTTCCGAATCGACATTCTTCAAATCCAAAACGCTCTCCCGCCACACCATGAAATTATCAAATGGGTCCGGCAGAATCTCATTAAGCGAATCCGGACTTTGAAACAATCGTTCGGCTGCACGATTGGCATAACCGTTCAATGTTTTGGAAATCTTATACTCCACCGACATTGCTCACCTGCCTTTCTTTTTAGGGAAGATAATGTTCCGTACGCTTACGGAACACAATATAAATCATCCCATCAGAATTCAAGAAGTCTGTATGCGCCACACCCATGAGTTGGGTGTAGTCATCGGCCCGAGCAATGAACAAGTCATCTCGCGGAGCCTTTAACTGCGCTTCTTTCAAATTCGAATCCGATTGCAAAGTGGCAATGGCTTGCCGCAATGCACCGGGAAAAGTGTTGCTATCCATTGTTTCCGGTGGTTTTAAAAAATCATCTTCAACGTTTTTACACATCACATACCCCCCTGCTGAAAAAGAACTACTTTTAGCAAAATCAGGCTAATCCCAAACTTGCCAATTTATTTTAAGTATAAATAATTTGTCTGATTTGTCAATAAAAAGAGCCCGTTCAGATGATTCCAAACGGGCCGTACTGGTTAATTTTGATGATTGTTCTCGCCCTACGTTGAGGGGTTTTTGATTTTACAGAGTCACTTCCTGATAATCACAGCAGGCAAACACCTGCAATACGCTCGGATCCGGGAGCAAAGCCATGCCCTCAGCCAAAACCGCTTCAATCGCCTCGTCCGAAGACATCGGGTCATGATGGGTCAAGCCCAGCATTTTAGCATTGCAAGCCAGCGCCGTGCGCACGCAATAGTCAGCAGTACCGTGACCGAAGCCAGCCGTCCGCTCGTTGTAGGTTTTACGAGAATACTGCGAGTCCATGACCAGCAGATCCGCACCCTTCAAATGAGCCTTCAACGACAACGGCAAACCATCAGCGTTCTCGTGATCGGTGAGGAACACAAAAACCTTACCGGTGTTCTTCTCCTCAAAACGATAGGAAATGGTTGATTCAGGATGACTGGCCTTGTGCATGGTTACCACCAAACACTCCGACACCGGATACTTGCCCGTGCCAATCGGAATATTTTTCCCTTCTTTCGTCAACCGTTCATATTCGTCCACGGTCAACTTCTTCATTCCACCTTTGGCGTGGAACAACAGAACCCAGGCTCGCGGAAAGTCAAATTTATCATACAAGATGTGACTAGCCACTTCCCTGTAGTCCACCGGGAAAAAAGGCGGTTTCATAATCGTCTCCAGCATTTCCCTGGGACCGATATCAGCTTCGACCGGCCCGAACAGCCGCAGTTTAACAGCCTTGATGAACAGAATCGGTGAAAGCAACAGTCCCTGTGTGTGATCATGGTGATAATGCGTGAAAAGGACCGACACTTCCTTGATTCCTTCTTTCAAAAGCTGCATCGACAACGGTACAAATCCGGTACCAGAATCCACCACGAGAGCAAAGCCCGGCGGGAGACAGTCAGAGCTGACCCGCAAACAGGTGGTATTACCGCCGAAACGGACACTCTTGGGATTGGAGATAGGAACAGAACCACGCGTTCCAGCAAATTGAATTTTCATGATGTCCTCCTTATCCGACTTAAGGACGAGACAAGAGCATCTGCTTATAACCAGTATTTTATTTTTAACATTATTATTAGTTTTGGTCAATGAAAATCTTATCCTATCTTTCGCCAGGAAATTAGCAATAATGGCAAAAACACTGCTATTCCCAGTGGATGATTCAAATAAGGTGTAAAAATATGCACAAACAACACAAAAACACCTGCTAAAATCGCCAATAAATAAAAAGCTTTAGTCTCCACTAAGGCTTTTTTGTAAATCGGCCAAGCTTTAAACAATAAATACAAAGCCCATAAAACGTAAATAGAAGCACCTAAAATCCCCAGTTTCAATGCAACATCCAAATATCCCCATTCAAAAGCATTGGTCGTATAATAACCGTCAGCATCAGCGAAATCATTAAGCAAACGTGGATCATCGGTTTGGTAAGTTAAAGATTTGGCAAAGCCCCAACCCACTAACGGTTTTTCATGGATCGCTTCTAGTAAAACCGGCAATTGTTTCCAACGACTGGTGATGGCCGCGTCCCCACTGCCGAAAAACGAACCTGCCCGATCCGACAAGAAACGCAAATCTCCGGCACTTCCCAAACCAAAAGGCAATTCAATCCAAATAAAAGAAGCGATTAACACTATTCCCAGAAACAAAGATAAACTCAACTGAGCCAAACTGCGTCCGATTTTACGCCACTGCCATTGTTTATCTCGCCACAAAACCCACAACAAAACAATTAAAACGCCAAACAAGCCCACCCAAAAACTACGCGATAAAGAAATCATCAAAGCAGCGGCTGAACTGATTAGAAAAATCGTGTAAGCCCGATAACCTTTTTTAAATGAAAAACGATATTTCTCCGGGAAAAAATAAGCAAAAAGTAAAGACCCGAAAAAGGCAATCATCAAATACAAATGACTTTGCAAGAAAACCCTATGAACAGTCGTATCCATATTGATTCTGGTAATTTCGCCCAAACGACTGTCCCGCACCCACTTGTACAAAGGAATCATCCAAGAAATCCAAAGATGAGTAAACACATAAAAGAAAAAACCGGTCAGAAAAATTTGCCAGGATAAAATAGCCAGCGCCACACTGTAAAAAATTTGTAACAAAGTTCTATCCCAAATGGTCACAGCCAAAGGCAAAACATATAACCAAAATAAATAATTATTCAAATCGGCAAAAATTCCCGGCAAAGAACTGTTTTGACCACGCCAAGCCAAATAAACTCCCAAGCCCAAAAACACCGCGTTCAAAGCAAATAATAAAACTCCCCAACGCTGAGCCAGTAAAAGATTTTTCAAATCAGCTCGTTTTTTCCATAAATGATAAAACGATACCAACAAAATCACTGCAAAAATCAGCAGGCGCAAAGAAATCCGAAAATCATCCGGACTGGAGGTGAATTTCCAATCAAACAAATAACCTTGGGAAGCTGCCAACAATTCAAAAATGGCAATCAGCAAGCCCCAACGCAAATCTTTAAGACTAATGATTAAAATCAAAATCCCTAAAATCACAAAGAAAGCATTGTTCAAGCACAAGGACTGATTAAAAACTACATTATAATAAGCAAAAAAAGAAAATAAATATAAAAAACCAGCAATGATGAAACTTTTTAGAAAAATATTTTTTGAAAAGAAACTATTCATGCGTTTTTTGTTTATGTATGATTATTTTGATTCTTGTTTGTCATTGCGATTATTACTAGCAATCTTTCCCTGCCCACGTGGTTTAATTTTTGCCAATTGAACTAAAGCACTTAGCAACAATGAAATTGGTGCCAACAGTAAAAACGCCAACAATCCCAATTTTTTCAAACCTTTCCAATGATAATAAAAATATAAATACATACCGCGAATAAACCAAACTTGTTTTCGTAATGGCAATTCTTTGCCAAAACTCTTGCCTTCATAATGCATAATGGAAGCGCCCGGCCAATAATAATTTTTCAAACCCAAATCACGACTTTTTTTACACAAATCCACATCTTCCCACCACAACCAAAATTTTTCATTCCAACCACCTAATTTTTCCCAAAACAATTGCCGATCAACGCCGATACAAGCGCCCATCAATTGCTCCACTTCGGCTGTCTGATTATAATCAAAATCCAAAGCTAAATATTTAGCCACTGGCCAACGTTTAGCCAAAAAATGATGTAACTTCAATAAAATTAACAGCTGACTTAACAAATCCGGATCACGTTTGACAGTGGCTTGCACTTCACCGTTTTGATAAAGCAATTTCGTGCCCAGCAGGCCACGCGTAGCCGCTGGCAAAGCATAATAGTAATCAAAAATATTTCTAAAAATATCTCCTTTGATTTCCATGTCCGGATTCATAAACAACAACATTTTTCCACGTGCTCGTTTGGCACCCAAATTATTGGCTTTGGCAAAGCCTAAATTGGCACCACCATCAATATAAACCAAGCGACCTCGTTCCAGTTGCTCAGAAAATTCCGCTGGTAATAAACCAGCCAAACCACCAGAACCGGAATTGTCCACCACGATCACTTCATATTCCAAATTTTTCGTTAATGAAAAAATGGAACGAACGTTTTGACAAAGCAAATCAGGCACCCGATAATTAACCACCACGATTGATAAATCCAACTTATTCATAATTATTTTAATAGTTTTTTTATTTCTTGATAACGATGCTCCCACAAATGATTATCAGCAATAAATTTTCGACGAGCAATGCGCTTAGCATGATTTTCCACCGCCAACAAATCAGAAATTCCAACAATAAATTCTTCCGGGCTAGCAGCAATCAAAACCTGCCCAGCTAATAAATCCACATCACTGACCGGCGTGCTGACTACTGGTAAACCCACTGCTAAATATTCATAAATTTTAGTGGGACTGATGTATGACATAAATCCACCGGTTAAATGCGGAGCAATGGCCAAATCAAAATAATTCGCCACCGCTCGCCAATCATTGCGATGGACATTTCCCAACAAACATAAATTAGGATAATGATCAGCCAAGCGCTGACAACGCGCCTGCAAATCTTTCCAAATCGGCCCGGCCAGAACCACTGCTTTTTCCGGATAGCTAATCAGAATCTCTTCCAACAAAGGAAAATCCAAACGATCTTTTTGAATCACTCCGATATAGCCTAAAACTTGTGCATATTTTTGACGCAGCTCTTCCAACTTTTTATATTGTGTTTGATTATTTAAATTATCACCACTCAATAAAGATTGGTCACTGGCGTTGGGCAGAAAATGCACAATTTCCGGTTGAGCACTGCGTTTTTTCAAATAATCCGCCAAATGACGGGACACTGCTAAAACTAAATGACTATCAGATAATAAATGATCATAATTTTTATTTAAACGATCAGCAAACTTTTTATAGCTGGAATGTTCCAACCAATTATCCACCGCATCAAAAACTTGAAAATCGCCAGATTCTTTCAGCTCACGATAAGCATCATAATTCAAAACGTCATAATGCCACAAAATTCTATTTTTCAAATTCAAATGCGTGCTTAAAAATTTTAAATTTTCCAAATCACTTTTTCCAAAATAAGTACGCAGACTAGCGTAAACATAAATTTTATTCGACATTTGATAGCAACGCGCTCCCCAAAACCTTTTAACGGTTTTCCCTTTAAATAACAATTCTCGCAAAAATAATTTCAAAGCGCGGCGCCAGGTGGTCGGTGCGAAACTAACTACTAAAATTTTATCAATTTCAGAATCCAAAATCATTTGATCAAAAACATGAAAATTACGGTTTTGCACACCGCTTTGCCAATCACCATACTGACTCATAGCAAACATCAATAAGGATTTCCCTTTTATTTCAAATTGTCCGGAAGTGTCTTCCATAAATATTGATCCGAATGAATAAACTGCTGTGACCAAGTTCGATTAGCCTCAGCCAAACGATTTCGCAATTGGTCATTATTTAATAAATTTAGCACATTTTCTCTTAATTTTGCCAAGTCCCGCGGATTATCCAGAATCATACCGGTTTCATTATGTTTGACAGCCTCAGCCACGCCCCTGCCTTGGCCAGCGATCACCGCTTTGCCAAATAAACCAGCCTCAATGAAAACGATTCCAAAACCTTCCACATCCGAACCCAATTCCAAAGTCGGTAAAACCAATAAATCCGCTAAATTCCAAAAATCCGCTAAAACCTCCGGCGAAGCAATATCATTCAAAACAAAAACTTGTTTTTCCAAATGGTATTTTGCAATCAATGCTCGCAAAATAACTTCTTCCGGACCGATTCCTCTAATAAAATATTTCAAATCCGCTGGCCATTGTGGTCCCAAAGCTTCCAACACCAAGCGTTGACCTTTACGTTCCACTAAACGCCCAACGCTTAACAAAATTTTATCATTATCATTGATGCTATATTTTTGACGCAAAGTTCTCAGTCTTTCCGGATTAGGCGCTAACTTGGATAAACGCGAAAATTCTTGCCGCGGCGACGGATAAATCACTTTTATTTCCGGTTTCTTAGCATTTAAAAAATTTTCAACTTCGCTCTGCAGAAATTGACTATTGGTCACAATCAAGGAAGCTGACTGTAAAATTCTTTTTCCCCAATAGGCTTTCCATTTACCAGAACGTAGCAAATTAAAATCCAAACCGTGCAAATAAATCACATATTTTTTTCGAGCCACAATTTTCAACAAATAAGCAACATAACCCAAAGGTAAAATATGACTGATGTGTAAAACTTGATAAGTCCGTGCACGACGCCATAAATAAAAAAATATCTTCAGCCAACGTGGCCAAAAATATTTATAAAAAAATGGAATCTGTCCGTCGCCAGTACCATTTGCCAAAACCTGATACTGACCCTGAGAAAATAAGTTGGACAAATAAATTCCCACTCCTCCCAAAAATGGCGGATATTCCAAAGTGACTAGCAAATGATCTTTTTCCTTAAGAGATTGGGTCGTCATAGGTAGTTTCAAATTGAGTTTCAAGATCTTTTTTTCTAAATATATTCCAAAGTTGTTTTAAATCATTAATGGTGAAAATTTTCCAAATCATCAACATCAAAGCATAAAAAGCCATACCAGCCAAAACAGACAAAAACCACGGAATAATTTGTTTGGTCCAAAACACCACCAAGCCCATCAAAACACTAATAATAATCAGCTGCCCGGTACGAATGATAAATTGCTGCCATTCAAAATGCAAACGTTTTCTCAAAAACAAGAAACTCATCAGGAACAAAGCACCGTGGCTACACAAAAACGCGATGGCGGCACCGCTCGGTCCCAAAATTGGAATCAAAACTAAATTCACCACCACATTAATAATCATGGTGATAAAAATGAACAAGGTATTATATCTTTGTAAACCAATGGAACTGATGGCTGTGCCCAACGGAAAATTAATAAAAATAAAAAACAAACCTAAAACCAAAATTCGCAAAATGGCAATGGCCGGTTCATAGGCGACACCATAAAAAGTATTAATCAAATCTCCAGACAAAACCCAAATGCCAGCCAACATCGGTAAAGACATCATGGCTAAATAAAACAAAGCGTAATTCAAAATGCTTTTCAGTTTCTCATCGTCTTTACCAAATAAAGCGCTCATGGCTGGAAAAATCGCGGCCGCAAAAGCGATTGGTAAAAATTGCAAAGCAAACGGAATTTTATAAGCAACACTATACCAAGCCACCGCCTTATCATCCAAGAAATTCTTCAACAAAACCGAATCTAAATAACTATAAACTCTGGTAAAAATTGTGGATAAAGCAAACGGCCAGGCAAACAATAAAACTTTCTTCCACAAAGCCCAAATTTTCACTTCACTTTTTTCCATTTCCAACAAATTATGCTTTTTCAAACCATACAAAGAAACAATGTTATTAACAGCCGCGCCTGCTAAAAAAGCGACTAACAATAAATATAATTTTCCCGGAAAAATCAGCGAAGCCAAAATACCAGTGGCCATAATGGTAAATTGATTAATCATCAAACCAATGGCTTCATATTTTAATAATTGCTGACTACGCAAAACCGCATAAAAAGTTTGAGCAAAAGAATCCACCACCATTACCACACCAGCCCAATACACCAAAACCTTACTGCTAGCATCATAATCGGAAAAATAAACAGATAAACACAAAATGCCAAACACACTCAAAGACATCACGCCTTTAAAAACCAATAAACTACGCAAATATTGTTTAACGCTGATCACTTTTTGAGAAAGTTCCTTCACCAAAGCGGTGGAAATTCCCCAATCCATAAAAACCGCCCAAATCAAAGTATAGGACAAAGCAAAACTATATTTACCGACGTTTTCCACACCAATCAAACGCGCTAAAATCATAAAGTAAACAAAAGCCAGGAGCTTTTGAATCACAAAGGCACCGGTCAAATAACTGGTATTTTTAATGATTTTATTTGATTCACTCATATTATTTTAATAACTGTAAAATTAAACCTATCATCTTTTCCTTATCTTTGGAAGAGCTTTCTGCCAACAATAAAGTTAGAGACGTTAAGGCTTCCGGACTAATCCTGTTTTTCTGTAAAAGTCCGGCTTTATTTAAAAACCACACAAAAGAAAAAGCGCCACTGCGTTTATTACCATCCACAAAAGGATGATCTTTTACGAAAAAATATAATAAATTAGCGGCTTTTTCTTCGTTGCTTTGATAAACATCATGACCAAACACGCTTTGGAAAATATTTCCCACTATTCCCCTAACACTATCCGATTGTCTTTCTTGTCCAAACAAGGCACTCGCATCTTTCTTCTTTATTAAATCTTGTTTTAATTGTGACAAAGACGTTGATAATTCATCAGCTGTAAAACGCACCTGCTTTTTATTAAAACCAGATTTAGGAAATTTGGATTTATCATAAGCACTCAAAGAAAACCAGGTACTAGCAAACATTTTAATCAATTCTAAAGCGTCGCTGGCTTTAACTTGACTATCAGACGGTGGCAAAAGTCTTTTAACCGTCTCAACCGCCTGAAAAAACTCGTCATAATTTTTTGCCAGCTGTTTTTTATTGATTGTATAACCAGCTAAAATATGCTGTTTTAAGATTTTATTGGCCCACTGACGAAAACGTGTTGCACTAGTTGAATTTACTCGATAACCAATCGATAAAATTAAATCTAAATTATAATATTCAACATTTCTTTTTATATTTCTATTCCCTTCAACTTGAACTGTTTCCAAAATGGAAACAGTTGAATTTTTATCTAATTCACCAGTTTTAAATATATGACCAACATGTTTAGAAATGCCAGCTTTTTGCACACCAAAAAGATCAGCCGTTTGTTGTTGAGTTAATAAAATAGTCTCATTTTGTTTATCTACCATCACTTCAACCGCTCCGCTTTTTGCCTGATAAACAAGCACATTATTTTTAATTGTTTTTTTTAATTTCTTCATACAATTCCTTATTTTCTAAGACCTTATTATTATAACAGATTAAGTCATTTTGAACAGTAAAAAAAGCAAAGCATTTGCTTTGCGTAATTTGGCTGATGATACAATAAAAAAAGCGGACACTAGGGGATCCGCTAAGATGAAAGATTAAACGCTCAGCCCTCCTGGGACGTGGGTTCTGCGTAGCGCGCCATGATTTCTTCATTGAGCGCCAACACTTCTTCCACGGTTTGGCAACTTTTGAACTGATGTTCAAGACAACCGGGCAGAAGCTTATAAACTCCAGGTGGCAAAGGGATGACCTTGATTTCCTTCCCCAAGGTCCTTTCCATCGCCATACATTTACTCGTACTGATTTCTTCCGGTTTATTAATTAATTCTTTAAACACCGGGAATTGATACAGTACATGGTCGCGACAAAGAGCCGCTGCTCGAGCCAACTGTTTATCATCCAGTTTATCATATCCGACCATGGCTCTGAGAAACTCTTTTTTCTTGGATATTTTTTGGAACTTTTGAATATCTGAAGGTTCCCAAAAATCAGGAACAGGGCCATGTTCCGGTAAATTCCAGAAAATCGGTTTGTCAGGGCAAATTGCACTGATAACCGTCCATAACTCTACTGAAATACGTTCCACTGCCATAATTAAACATTCTCCTTTTCTTGAGGTTTCCAATTTTCTTCCTTCAGCAGTTCCAACTGAAGGCGTTTGAACAGTGCTTCATCGGTGAACACCGCGGTCACTACGCGATGAAAATCCCGATCAGTGATTTCCGGTGAAGCATGTTTGATGATATCGGTAATGATTGGCGCCATCTTTTCCACCAACAAATGTGGCAGCAGACACCGAATATGCCGATGCAAAAACTCTACTTCTCCTTTATCCATCAATCCCCCTCCTTAATTTCGCAAGTTTTTCACCAGCCACGGGTCCTGTTCCAGCAACAGCCGAATATACTCACGGAGCGTGGATTTGAGATTCTCCTTCCGCTCCTTCAGCTCCTGTCGAATAATCAGTCCCCAGGGCAGACTTTTCATCACCACCAGAGTGATGGTCACACTTTGATAACGTGTGTAAATCTGCATGAAAATCTGCTGACGCAAGTCACGCAACTCATGCAGATTTAAGCTCGGCAAAACGTGAAAGTGATGGCACTCCCGAAACAACTTTTTTCCCATGATTCCCTCCTTGAAATAACCGTCTAAACCACGGTCTGAAATGCCAATTTTGGCGTTTTTTATTATACTATTTTTTACCCAAGTGTCAATGAAACAAAAGACAAGGAAATTACTGGTTTAAAACCATAAAAAATCAACTTTATCACTATTTTTTATACAATTTTGAGATTTTTCCAAAACCAAGCACTTGACAAAACACCGATAACTATGCTATAAATATAAATAGTTCTTTTCCTCCCTCCTCCTTTCTGTTGTTAAAGCTTCGGCTTTGACAGGAAATGATAAAAAAGTCCTCCGCAAGGGGGATTTTTTTTTACCAATTGCCCTAAACCATTATCATCATATATAATAAAATCAAGATTAAAATATTTTTTTATGTTATATCAACTAGAAAATGAAAAATTACAAATAGTTATCAACTCGTTGGGCGCAGAACTACAGAATATCATTCTAAAAAGTAATTCTACTGAATACCTTTGGCCAGCGGACGCACAATACTGGGCACGGCACGCTCCGGTTTTGTTTCCAATTGTGGGGAAACTGAAAAACAATCAATATTATTATGAAAATCAAAAATATGAACTTTCCCAACACGGTTTTGCCCGCGATTCCGAGTTTAACTTGATTGAACAATTCGATAACAAGATAACTTTTCAACTAAACGAAAATGAAAATACTTTAAAAATTTATCCTTTTAAATTTTGTCTGCGAATCATCTATACATTAAGTGAAAATCAACTGATAATTCAGTATCAAATTCATAATCCGGATACAAAACCGCTTTATTTCTCCATCGGTAGTCATGAGGCTTTTAATTGTCCGCTGACCACAAAAAATAAATTTGAAAATTACAGTTTGAAATTCTCGGCGGATGAACAGTTAGAGCGAACTTTCTTAGTAGATGGTTTACGCAGTGAAAAAACAGAAATTATAACACTAACAAACAATCATTTGACTCTAAATGAAAAACTATTTCAAAACGACGCCTTAATATTTGAAAATTTAAAATCCCGGGAAGTGATTTTATGTGAACATCATCAAACCAAAATTAAATTCCAGTTTGCTGATTTCCCATATTTTGCCATTTGGAAGAAAGCAAATGCTAATTTTTTATGTTTGGAAGCCTGGGCCGGACTAGCAGATCCAGATGAATCACCGAAGCGCGCCGGCGGCCACCTCGTTTCTAAAAAAGGCATAATGGCGCTGGCCGCCGGCGCGACACGCGAATTTGAACATATGATTGTGATTGCAGAATAAACAACCATCCCCGTTCTGTCATGCCGAACTTGTTTCGACATCTAGAATACACAGACAAAACATGACAATCAAAATTTAAAAGTGAAGGAAAAGAGTATTTTGCATTTTTAAGTTCTTATTAAAAAACAAATACAATTCTCAACATTTACAATTATTTTCAGTTGGATAATACTCCTTGATAACATTCCAGATTCCGTCCTGAAACAAGTTCAGGATTACAAAGAATTAAAATCTTTTTATATAAAGTTCGGAATGACAAAATCAACGTTTATTATTACTAACACATTTTATTATTCACCACATCTTTTCCCCTAAAAAAAAATCACCCGAAGGTGATTTTTTATATATCGTAAAAACGAAAATTAACGTTTGGACCATTGTGGAGCACGACGAGCACGTCGTAAACCTGGTTTCTTTCTTTCTTTGACACGAGGATCACGGGTTAAAAAGCCTTCAGCTTTCAAAACCGCGCGCCAGGCTGGATCTAAATTAAGCAAAGCGCGAGCGATACCATGACGCACCGCACCGGCTTGGCCATTAGGACCACCACCCACTACTTTGACACTAACATCCATTTCTTTAACCTTACCAACAGCTTTCAATGGGGAAATCACTAAAATCTGAGCGGTGGCTAAAGGAAAATAATTTTTAATATCACGATCATTGACGGTGATTTTGCCAGTACCATTAGGATACAAGCGAACACGAGCGGAAGCGCATTTACGTCGTCCGACAGCGTACACATATTTAGCACCATCAACTTTTGCTTTTTTAGCGACCACCACTGTTTCTTCAGCGGAGTCCACTACTTTAGCATCAGCCTTAGCCGGAGCAGTCTTGACGGCTGGGCTTTTTCTCGCCGCTGGTTTGCGGCCTGCAGTTTTTTCTACCATATTAGCTTACTTAAATTATTTAGCTTGTTTTAAACGTTTTAACATATCATCGCGGAACTTGATTTTTGGCAACATTCGGGAAACCGCGTTGCGCAAAACATCAAATGGTTTATCCGCCATTAACTTCTTCATGGAAACTTCTTTCAAACCGCCCGGAAAACCGGAATGTCGGCGATAAAGTTTTTGTTCCAACTTCTTGCCAGTGATTTTCATCAATTCAACATTGCTTATTTCCACGATATCACCTTCATCCATGTTTGGTCTAAAACTTGGTTTATTCTTACCGCGTAATAATAAAGCAATGCTGCTGGCTAAGCGACCAACCGCTTGTCCGGTCGCGTCAATTTTATGAACTTGACGAATCATAAATATCTTAGTCTTAATTTATTAAACTAATTCAATAATCGCTTCTTCAGCACCATCACCAGGACGCGTTCCGACCTTCATGATCCGCGTATATCCACCTGGTCGGTCAATATAACGAGGACCGATCACTGACAATAATTTATTGACAGTCGCTTCATTATGAATACGAGCCAACAAATAACGTCTGGTGGTTAAATCATTCTTTCTGCTGACGCTAATCAACTTCTCCACAATAGGACGCATGGCTTTCGCTTTGGCCAAAGTGGTAGTGATGCGACCGTGTTCGACGAAACTAATCGTCAAACCACGAAATAGCGCTTTCCGAGGACCGGCAGTTCGGCCTAAAATCTTACCTTTCTTTTTATGACGCATATTCTTATCCTTAACTATTTATTATTTAATAAGGGCTGCAAATAATCGATTAAGATTTGCGTGGCTTGTTCAACTGCTTCCTTTGGACTGATTGTTCCGTCGGTTTCAACGGTCATAATCAATTTATCATAGTCAGTAGTTTGACCAACACGCACATCTTCCACTTTGTAACCAACATTCAAGACCGGTGAGTAAATGGAATCGATGACCATGGCGTTTGCTTCCAAATTTTCCAATTTCTTTTGGTCCTTAGGAACATAACCACGACCACTATCAACGATGATTTCCATTTTCAATTCAGCTTTACTATCAGTCAAAGTAGCAATTACCAAATCTTTATTGATAATTTCCACGCTGCTATTTTTTTCAATATCTTTGGCAGTCACCACTTTTTTGCCCTTGGCATGCAAGGTCAAACGAACTGGTTCCTCGCTGAAAGTTTTCAAACGCAAGCGTTTTAAATTCAACAAGATTTCCAAGATATCTTCTTTGATACCATCTTTACCGGAAAACTCATGATCAACGCCATCAATTTTGACGGCAGTAACCGCAGCACCTGGCAAAGAAGATAACAAGACACGACGTAGAGAATTACCAATGGTTGTACCATAACCGAAATAACATGGTTCCAAGATGACTTTACCGACGTTAATACTATCGGTATCACTATACTCCACTTTTGATGGGAATAAGAACATTTCCATAAAAATTGTTCTTTAATAATTAAAATTTTATTTGTTTTTTTATTAGCGAGAATAGAATTCAATGATCATTCTAATATCAAATGACACATTAATATCATCTTTGCTTGGAACAGAAATAATGCTGCCGGAAAGTTTATCAGGATCAATGGACAACCATTGAGGTAAATAAGCTTTATTTAACTTCTTGCTTAACTCAGCCATTACTTTTTTATCTTTTTTCAAAGGATTGATCGATACGACGTCGTTCAATTTTAATTGATAAGATGGGATATTGACTGGTTTACCGTTCACGAAGAAATAGTTGTGACCAACCAATTGGCGAGCCAATTTATGAGAAGCCACAAATCCTAAACGATAAATCACATTATCCAAACGGGTTTCCAACAAGCGCAATAAAATTTCGCTGGTGTCGCCCTTTAATTTTTTCGCTTTATCATAATAGTTGCGGAATTGTTGTTCCATCAACATATAGAAACGTTTTGCCTGTTGCTTTTGACGTAACTGGGTACCGTAAGAAGTCAAACGAGTACGGCCATTTGGTCCATGCACTCCAGGTGGATAATTACGCACGGTTAAGGCACATTTTGGACTGGCGCATTTATCTCCTTTCAAGAAAAGCTTGGTCCCTTCCCGACGACATTGCTTGCAGGCCGGTGCTAAATTTCTAGCCATATATTTATAAAATGCAATTAAGAATTAAGATTAAACACGTCTTGGTCTTCGAGGACGGCAACCATTATGAGGAACAGGAGTAGTATCTTTGACACTCAAGACATTTAAACCATTGATGTTTAAAGCTCGCACCGCACCTTCACGGCCGGCACCAACACCTGTCACAAAAACGTGCACTTCTTTCAAACCATATTCAGCGACCTTTTCAATAGCATCTCGCACCACCAAACCGGCAGCATAAGGAGTAGCTTTTTTAGCACCCTTAAAACCAATATGACCGGCGCTGGACCAGGAAAGCACATTACCTTCTTGATCAGCCAAAGTAACAATCGTGTTGTTATAGGTGCACTGGATAAAAGCGCGACCACTGGCAACCTGACGTTTTACTTTCTTTTTCTTCTTTTTTGCCCCTAATTTACTGGCTTTGATACCAGTATTGCCTTTTTTGGCCTTCATCGCGGCTAATTCCGCAGAAGCCATTTCAGCGGCGGACAAATTTGGATCTTTGCTCGCTTCTTTAGCGCTGGCTTCACTTTCCACTGGAGTAGCGGCAACAGCTGGAGCTGGAGCTTTCACTTGATCCTTTTCCACGTTAGTACTCATATTAATATCTAAAAATTATTATTTAACTAGGTTTTCTGTAATTTCACTTTTCCGCTACCGGCGGTGGATCGACGATTACCGCGCACTGTTCGAGAATTAGTTTTAGTGCGTTGTCCACGAGCTGGTAAATTCTTAGCGTGACGGGTGCCACGGAAAGCTTTAATATCTTTCAAACGTTTGATATTACCCATAATATCGCGTTTCAACTCACCTTCCACTTTAAAATTCTTTTCAATTTCCGCACGTAATTGATTCAATTGATCTTCAGTTAAATCTTTTACTCTGATATTGCCGTCGATTTTGGTTTTAGCCAAAATTTTTCGAGATAATGTTAGGCCAATTCCGTAAACATAGGGTAAAGCATACTCTACTTTCTTGTCATTTGGAATCAAGGCACCTGCAATTCTTGCCATATAAGAAACAGTTTTAATTAATTAAGAGTCTAACCTTGTCGCTGTTTGTGCTTCGTGTTTTTGCAAATCACGTGGACTCGACCTTCGCGACGCACGATTTTACAGTCCTTACAAATCTTCTTGACTGATGCTTGTACTTTCATAAAGCTTTTTTGCTTAATTATTATATTAAATTGAACTAATACCGATAAACAATTCTGCCTTTCGTCAAATCATAAGGGGTCATTTCCACTTTCACTTTATCCCCTGGCAACAAATGGATCTTGTTCATTCTCATTCTACCGGACAAATGAGCCATTAAAGTATGCCCATTTTCAAGTTTCACGCGAAAGTTCGCGCCGGGTAGCAATTCTTCTACCACCCCATCAAAATTTAAGAAATCGTTATTTTTTGTCATAAAGACAGTTATGAATTTTCTTGCTAATTATTAAAAAGCAAAACACAGGTAGTTTTACTACCAGTGCCAGGGATTAATATCCTATTTAGCAGCGGATAATCTTTATTATAATAAGGTATCATAAAAAATTTGTCAAATAATAATTTTCCCCAAGCTATTGGGCTATTCTCTTATGGTTGACTAAAAATAAAAACGTGTTATAGTAAACAAAGTTTCTTGAAAATTCAATTGGCCCAACAAGGCCAAGAAATAAGAATACTCATGTATTTTAATGAAAAAAAAAAGCCGAAAAAGAAAGGATGTACCATGAAATACCTCATGATCCCCAGCAATGAAGTTTTTCCACTGAATTCATTGCGTGGGACGTTCACCGAGAAACGCCTCAAACGTGGGTTCAAAATCTGGAAAAAAGGAAAATATGACAAAATTATCGTTTCCGGCGGCGTTTTCCTCCCGCCCAACGTTCAAACCGTAGCCGCCGGTCTCTTGATGGAAGAGTGGCTACGAATGCGGGGTGTGCCAGCAGAAAACATTCTCGTCGAGGCCCAATCTCGAGACACTTACGAAAATATTTCTGGAAGTTTGTCTCTGGTCTACAAAGATGAACAACCGGAGATTACAGTGGTCACCCACTGGCAACACGCGTTGCGATTCTGGGTGACGTTTCGTCGCGCCCACAAAGTGAAAGCCAAAATCCACCCGATGTTCTACTGGGTGGACATCAAAACGTTCATTTTGGAATGGTTCATTCTGTTGGTGCACATTTTTGACCGAGACGGTACCGGCAAAATCGCCAGCAAAAATCGCCTGGATCGGACTTATCCGAAATAGGCATAATTCGAAACTAATAAATACACATCCGCCAAAGCTCCCACAGTTTGGCGGTTTTTTTTTGTGTTTAATTTTGTCATCCTGAACTTGTTTCAGGATCTGGAATACACAGACAAAATATGATGATCAAAATTTGAAAGTGAGGAAAGAGATTATTTTTCATTGTTAATATTTTATTAAAAAACAAATATAATCCTCAACGTTAGTGATGTTTTTTGGTTATATCAAAAACATTGCTTACATTTCAGATGCCGAAACAAGTTCGGCATGACAATACAGAAATGTAAAATAAACCTAGCTTCGCCCACGGGATTCCAGATAAATTTTTAGACATACTAAAAATTTTCTGGAATGACCCCATACAGCCGAGAAATCACAGTTCAAGACAAAAAAAGAGCCCGGGACATTAGCCAGAGCTCTTTTTTGTATTTTCAAAAGAAAATTATTCCGCCATTTGTAATTCCATTTCGCCGCTGGCATCTAATTCACCGCCAAAACTTTCGGCAAAACCTTGCATCATTTCTTCAAAAGACATGAATTTCACGTCTGTTGGCAAAACGAACTTTTCAGAACCAATTTCACTTTTACCGCAATTCATTCCTTCTTTTTCCAAGAAAGCCACCATATCTTTGGAAGAACGAATCACCACATCACCCAAAGTGACAGCGTCTTCTTCGGTCAAAGTAGCCAAGTCAAAATACAAACCTTCACGAGTGCTCTTGGACCACATGTACATTTTATCACCGGTAACTAAACCTTCCATATCCAAATCTTCCGGAGCGGCAGTGGCAGCATCAGCTTCCACATAGATTTCATCACCTTTGATGTGCATCACGCTTTTGGCACCATCTTCATCCACATATTCGCAACGTTTCACTGAACTAAACACGTTCGCGACACTGTCCACGATAGATTTTTCTTCAGCCACTGGTTTGGTGTCCGTAGCATCAGTAGTGGTTTCATCGCTGCCCCACCAGGAACAAGCGCCTAAAAACACCGCTAAAAAGGCCACCACCAATAAAGATTTCACTTTCATACTTTGATTTTAATAATTAAGAATAAAATAATAATAACAAAGATTATTTTAGAATGCAAAACTACTGATCCTTTTTGGCAGTTTCAACATTTTCCAAATGTTCATCATAGGTTTCAGCGTAATAAATATTACCGGCCAAGGATGTGACAAAATAATAATAATCATTGGACGTTGGATTGATTACCGCGGTCAAAGACCCCAAACTCGGATTATTAATAGGAGTTGGTGGCAAACCGGTATAAATATAGGTATTATACGGCGAATCAGTTTCCAAATCAGCATAGGTATTACTATCCACGCGCTCACTTTTCTCCCGCAAATAATTCAAAGTAGCGTCAGATTGCAATAAATAATCATCATGATAGCGGCGCCAAAAAATGTCCGCCACCAAAGCGCGATTGGCTGGAGTGCGCACTTCCCATTCCACAATACTGGCTAAACGCAAAACCTCATACCAATCCAAATTTTTACTTTTGGCTGATTGCCGAAGCTCAGCGGTTTTCTCACCGAAATGCGTTAGCAAAGTTTCCAAAACCTTATTCAAATCAGCCTTCTTATCAAAATAATAAGTATCCGGAAATAAAAATCCTTCCAAACTGTTAGACGCCGGCAACACTGACAAAAAAGTAAAACGATCCTGCCACGTCCCTGCTAAAATCATATTTTCCCAATCAACCAAGTCCAAACCCTGATTTTCCAAATAATCTTTCAATTCAAAAATAGTTTCACCTTCCTTCACCAACAACATCCATTGCTCAGCTGAGACTTGCCCACTTTGCAAATAATCAATTAAATCATCAATGGTCCAAGAAGAATTGGCAGCGAATTGATAGGTACCGGCTTTCAATAAATCGGTTTTATCTTTTAATTTCAATTCCAACAAAAATACTTTTTCACTGCGAATCAAACCAGCTTCTTTCAATTGACTAGCAATTCTAGTGGGCGAAGAACCCAATTCAATGGATAAAACAATTTCTTCGGGCACCTGCACCGAAGCAAAGAAAAAATAATAGGCGACCAACATCGTCAACAAAAGCAAAACTAGTAAACTCAATAAAAATTTTTTCATAATTTTTCTGATTTTAAGGTTTTTCTCGTAAGATAAAATTCAAAAGAGATAAAAGCACTTAATAAACATATCAAAATAATTAATTTTAATAAAGGATTCAACAATAAGGTGCTCAAACCGAATAAAAAGCTCATGCCATAAATGAACAGCAAAATTTGATAAGGTCGCCAACCCAAATTCAACAAACGATGATGCAAATGATTTTTATCAGCGGAAAAAACCGGTTTTTTCTGAGACAAACGATAGCCAATCACCCAGGCCGTATCAATAATCGGCAAAGCCATCACCAACAAAGTGGTAGCGATTTTACTACCGGCCAAGATGGAAAAAACTCCCAACATAAAACCAGCCAACAACGAACCGCCTTCGCCCAAGAAAATACTGGCTTTGGGTAAATTGAAAATCAAAAAACCGCTCAAGGCGGCCATGAAAATCAATAATAAATATAAAACATCAGTTTGCAACCAATTCATACTTAGAACCAAAATTGCCATAATCGCACTGGCAATCCAAGTTATTCCGCCTACCAAACCATCCAAGCCATCCAAAACTTTGGTGGTGTACATCAAACCCAACAACCAAACCAGCGCCAAGGCAGCACCAAAAACGGAAATAGTTTCTCCCAAAAAAGTAAATTCCCATTGATTCAAATAAATCAAGGAACCGTTTAGTGGATTAGTGAAAAAATCCACCCCAATGCCCGCGAAAATGATCACTAAAATGGCTAAAATCGGACTGATTATCTGATATCTTGGTTTTAAATTATAAAGATCATCCAGCGTTCCACCAATCATCAAAATAAGTACTGCCAAAATAATCGCCCACAAATGGCCGACATTAAAATCAATAAAATTTAAAAAATTACCAAAATATAAAATGGCAATGCCCAAAATAAAACTAAGACCAATCGCCAAACCACCGGTCAAAGGCATCGGTTCAGTGTGAATTTTGCGAGCGCTGCGCGGATAATCTAAAATATTCCAACGCCAGGCCAACCATTGAAAAAATTTTACCGCCAAAATCGCCACTGCCAAAACCGCCGCCATCAAAATAATATAAGACATAAAATTAAAAGCTGATTATAAACGTCGGGCTTCTTCCACGCGAATTTGTCCGCCCGTTTCAAAAATTACTTTATCGCGTGCCTTAATCTTAGCACTTAATAAATAATTTGCCAGACTATCATCCACTTTATTTTGAATCACCCGTTTCAAAGGACGAGCACCAAATAAAGGATCAAAACCTTGCACTGCCAATTCCCGAATGAATTCATCGCTAAAATCAACAGTAATTTGTTTGGCCTGCAAACGTTTTTGCACTTTAATCAACAACAAACGAGTAATTGCCAAAATATTATCCGGACTTAACGGTTTAAAGGTGATAATACCATCAAACCGATTTAAAAATTCCGGTCGATAATAATTTTGTAATTCCACTTTTAACAAATGTTCTTTAATTTCTTCCATAGAAACATTTTGACTAATCGCGCCTTGAATATATTTGGCACCGGCATTGGACGTGGCAATAATAATGGAATTACTGAAATCAACGGTGCGACCAAGACCATCGGTCAAACGACCATCATCCAAAATCTGCAAAAATAAATTTAAAATATCAGGATGCGCTTTTTCCAATTCATCAAACAACAACAAAGCGAACGGCTTGCGACGCACCGCTTCGGTCAATAAACCACCTTCCTTATTTTGTCCGATTAAACGCGCAATACTGGCTTTATCTTGATATTCGGACATATCAAAACGAATCATCGCTTCTTCATTACCAAAATAAACTTCGGAAACGGCTTTGGCCAATTCGGTTTTACCCACACCAGTCGGTCCCACAAACAAGAAATTAGCAATGGGACGGTTGGTATCGCGGAGCTCGGCACGAGCACGACGTAAACTGGAGGAAACCATTTCCACAGCTTCTTCCTGACCGATCACGCGTTTATGAATTTCTTTTTCCAAATTCAATAATTTTTCCGCTTCGTTTTGAGTTAATTGAGTCAAAGGAATCCCAGTCTTACTAGAAATTTCTTTGGCAATATCTTCCCCCAAAATAATAGCATTACTGCCACGTTGCTGCTTAACAGCCAAAGCGGCGCTCTCCAAAACTTTAATGGCTTTGGCAGGCAAATATTGATCGTAAATATATTCATCACTGAATTTAACGGCTTTGGCGATAGCATCATAGGTGAAAAAAACCTGATGTTTATTTTCCAAATAACCACTCTGCCCTTCAATGATTTGAATATTAGAATCAATATCCAATTCCTGAATTTGCAAAACTGATAAAACCTGCGGAACTTTACTATTCTCCAAAAATTCCACGTAAGCCTGGGGCGTGGTGGTGGCAATACAATAAAATACGCGATTTTCTAAAGCCTGCAAAATCACTTCCAAAAGATTAAAAGTACCACCGGTGTTATTAACCAACATTTCCAAATTTTCCAAAACCAAAACAATATTTTTTGATTGGCCGATTTCCTGAATCAATTGTTGCAAAACCTGAGCCACCTCCTGGGGCGCCACTGAACTCATCAAAGTCGGCAAATCCAAAACCAACAAACGTTTATCCTGAATTTGCAGAGGAACTTTTTCCATCACCATCAACTGAGCAATCCCTTCAATGATCGAAGTTTTTCCAATACCGTTATGCCCCACCAACAAAACACTTTGCTGAGTGCTTTCAATGGATTGCAAAATATCTTCAATTTCTTTATCACGATTTAAACACGGTAAAAAATGTCCGTAACTGGCGGAACGTGTGTAATCATGACTTAAACTGTTTAAAAGCGGCGTTGCCAAAGAAGTCATGGCACGATTCATATTGCCGGTTGGTTTCAAACGAGCCAAATCCTGAAATAATTCCAAATTATCACGCAAACGCTGTTTGATTTTTCCCCATTCAATAATATTTTTCAAAATATTCGGCGAAATTTTAAATTCTTCCAAAATATCTTTCACCAAATTATATTGATTAACCGTATAATCTAAACTACCAACACTATAAAAAGCATTGACCTCCCCAATCTGACGAAAGTTACTGGACCAAGCGTCCAAACCAGCGTAAATCAAGGCTTTGCGCAGATTCAAATTCCAAGTCAAAGTTTCTCCTTTTTGTGCATCAACCTCATTGCGCGTTTGTAAAATCAAAGCTTTTACCAATTTATTACCAAAATCAGCTGGACTGATGCCCAAACGCATCAACAATAAACGAATTTCATCCGCATCCAACAAACCACCTAATAAATGCAAAGGGGTCACCTCCTGACTCTTGCTGGAAAGCGCCAAATCCCAGGATCTTTCCAAAGAAACCAATAATTCGTCATGGGCGTAAGGATATAAATCAATCACCGGCACTTTGGCTCGCAATAATTCGCTTAAACCTTGCGCTAAACCTGCCGCCGCGCCTTTATCTTTCAAATTTTTAGTAGCCAAACGTTGTAAATTGCTTTTTATTTCGCCATACATCATCACGCGATAAGCAAAAAAACAAAGTAACAAACCACCGCTGGCAAAACCCATCACAAACCAATCACCGTTTAACCAAAAACGACTTTCCAGCAAAAACCACAAATTGGCTTCCAGCAAAAACAAACTATAAATATGCCAAGCCAATAAACCGAAAGCCGCCACTGCTAATAAAATTAAAATGATATTAATCAAACGATAAATAAACAAATTGAATTTTTTTAATTTTCCTAACAAACTGTTATAGACTTTGGACCAATGAAACAAAATTCCTTGATAAAAAACACCAACACCAATCCCCTGGCATTCGGGACAAGGTTTGCTGTTCACCTGGCCGCTACCCATACAATGTTCACACCACAAAAACGGTGCGCTCTGCCAAGTTTCTTGCGTAAAATTTTTATTATCAGCCATATAAATTTAACTTAAAAAATTCCAAATTTGAATAAAAAGGAGGACGCCGAAGGCGGCCGGAGCCAGCAATTTCAACAAAAACCACAGGAAAAAAATCAACGCAAACAGAATAAAATATAAAAAGCGTCCAATGATATTCACCAAACGCATAAAAAAACTAATCAAACGACCGGCAATATCCCGCACGCCGAACATCGGCACGAATAAATTCTTAGCCCAAACTCCCACCCCCAAATCCTGCCATTTATAACGCAAAGCATGGCCAAAGTTTTTGGCAAAACGAATAAAACCGGAGCTGTACCACCAAAGCGGAAAATATAATAAATCCCGGGGCAAAGCCAAAATCGCAGAAGTCATATTTTTATTTTTATTCTTTTATGTTCCGTCGGAAATATTATAGCATTTTTTTAGGAAAACTGTCACCTACAAATTCTCAATGGCTTTCAAATCTCTATCAACCAAGCACAATAATAATAAACCAAGCAAAATACTCACTAGAACCGTCCAGACATTACTGCCGCCAAACAAAAACTTATCAATGGCGTCTAAAATATACCAAACTCCACGCCAAATCATCACTAAACAAGAGACAATCAGAAAATTACGTAAAAAATACTTTAATGTTAATTTTGATTTTTTCATATTTGTATTTGTCATCCCGGGGTGACCATAGGGAGAACCCGGGATCTCTAAAATTAAATTATTCCTTTTTTATATTATATCAATTTTATATCAAAAAACCTATTCTCGATCCCAACTCTGTTTACTATCACCGGTCAAAGGAATGGCTTCGCCCAAATATTTCGGCTGAGCGTTGATTAAAACTTCCCCATAAGCTTTAACTCGGGCCAAAGTTTCTCGCAAATCATTATAACGAGCCATCACATATTGATGACGATCAGCGGAGACACCATAGGCCTCCACATCCACGTCCCGCGCGATGAACAAGGCTCGCGGCAAGTGAAAGTTCTGCGTGACAATCAATAACGATTCCGCTTGAAAAATATACTTTGCCCGATAAACACTATCATAGGTATCAAAACCGGCATGATCCAAAAACAAATCTTCCGGCGCTACTCCAGCCTCCAAAAAATAATCACGCAAAGCGTTGACTTCATCGTAAGTGGTTTGACCATGATCACCGCTCACCAAAATTCTTTCCACCTGACCGTTATTATATAAATCCAAAGCAGTGTCCGCCCGATCTTTTAAAATATCGCTCAGTCGGCCGTCAGCATAAACGCGCGCGCCCAGCACCAGCGCGGCTTGAGCGTGAGGCGCGGCTTGCCAATCTTGATAAATCAAAGGCACACTATCGGACACGACCCGCCAATTGATTACATACAGCAAACATAAACCGCTTAAAGCTAGACCAAAAACCCCAATAACAATTTTGAATATAGATTTTTTATTAATCATTTTGTTTAAGATATTTTTTCATAAAATCCGGCACCGGACGTTTTTTCCAAGTACTAAAACGCGCCTTATCATTTTGATAATAACGCCGATAGGCTGACACCGCATCTTCTCCTCGATATTGTTCCGGCATGGCTTGGGGCGGATCACTCAGCCAACCCAAATCCGGCAAAGCCGGCTCGGCTAAATTTTTAACGGCTTCTTCAATGGCTTTATGACGACGCCCATAACGATAAAAATATTCATCGCCCAAAGCCAGCGCCAATTCTTTCAACCAGCGCCAATGAGTCAACGATTCCATCAACCACAAAACGCAGGGATGATGACTATGCGTTGGCCGATAAACCGCCTGACCACTTTTCAAAGCGACAATCGTATTTAATTGTTGAGCATATTCCAAGCACATTTTCACCACGTGTTTATCGTTGTGATACTGCACATTTTTGGAAATATCCCGATCCAGGAAAAAGATATTCATAATTTGACAAAATTTAAGTAAACTTATAATTTTAAAATGAAAGGATGGAGAAAACCATGAAACACGAGCGTTATTCGCCCAACTATTTTTTTGGAAATTATTTAGAACAAACAAAATACAAAGAATACCAAAATTTCAAATTGAACAAATGGGAAGACATCGAAATTATCGGCAAAAAAAACATTGTTCACGTTCTGCAAATCCTCCAAGAAATTATAGAATGGCTAGCGAAAAATGTAAATGATAAAACATCGGATATTCTGAACTTAATCGCCAATAACATAAGCCACTTCGCCGATTCGACAGACACTGAGCTGGAAAAAACCATAAACATGATGCTCAACACTGAATTATTATTAAATGAATTAAAAAACAAGGTGACTTGGATTGAAGACTTAAAATATCTGAGTATCATTAGCCGTGATTTCAAAGAAAAATTCAAGAAAATGGAAGTAGAAGAAAAACCAACCCTAGCAATTTTCCGGCAAAAAAACTATTTCCATCCGGGAAAACCAATGTTGGTGTATATGCCTTATTTTCAAGAAAGAAAAAAAGGTGAACCAATCTGGTCTCCCAAAAAAGATGCTAATGTGTGGCAAATCAAAGCCATTAACGAAAACGGGGAATTAGAAATTGAAGGAAAAAAAATTTCCTTGAATTCCTCGGCAATCATGGAAGTCTCAGAATTTCAGTTTCTCCAACAAGAACTGAAAAAAAGCACGAATTTTCTGATTATCTGGGTTCAAAATGGCATTAGCCAAAACATGATTGAAGATGAAGAACTGCTCGGCGCTATCTGGAAAGCACGAGATCTCAATCTCAACGCCGAACTACACCGCCAGGCTGCTATCAGCCAAGGCGAGATGCCAATAACTTAACGTTCCCTCAAGGATGCCAAACCTGCGCATCCTTTTTTTGTTGTTAATTCTTTAATTATTTGCCATAATATAAGCAACTAATCCTTAAAATCAAGCATATGAAAAGTTTAATTGTTTATTATTCACACAGTGGAACCACTGAAAAATTAAGCAAAGAATTGCAAACGGTTTTAAATGCCGACATTCTAAAACTACAACCAGACCCAGATTTGGGCACTCCAAACTTCTTGACTTATATCAAAGGCGGCTGGCAGGTCATTCGAAAACACTTACCGAAATTAATCAACAAAGATGTTAATTTAGCTGAATATGACTTAATCGCCATCGGCACGCCAGTTTGGTTCGGATCTTTCACGCCGGCCGTTAGAAGTTTTCTAAAAGATCATCCGATTAAAAACAAAAAATTGATTTTATTCGCCAATCATCAAGGCGGACCAGGCAGAACTTTTGCCGCTTTGGAAAAAGCAGTCGGCATTGATGAAAATGAGAATCAAATCATCAGCGAATTCGCACTAAATCGAAAATACAGCCCGGACGAACAAGCACGTTTCATTCAAGAATGGTTTACCGAGATTAGGAATTATTTGGCGAGATAAAAAAAAAAAAACAGGGCGCATGTCCCTGCCATGAACAAAAAAATAAAATAATGGAAAGACTTGTAGACCATGAACACGCCGACAATGGACATTAAGTGAATCCTGTGGTGCTATCAGACGTAGCAAGCCTTGTAGACCATGAACACGCCGACAATGGACAGTCCAAAAAACACAATAAACAAAACCAGGAATAGACGGTTGTGCGGGTGTCGTTGAACCGCTTTGGGAACGGTAAGATTATTACCGTCCATCAAGGTTTCACGCAACTTCATGAGAATATTTGTCTTCTCCAGTTGCGTGGCATCAGGATTCACTCGATCCAATTCTTGATATGCAGACTTGATATTCTCATACCAAAATCCAACGTCTTCATCAGGCGTAGTATAGAGAATGGAAGTATAGCCACTGGTTAATTCTTTTTTCTCCATATAATTTATGGCCATCGCCAATTCCTTTTTGGCTGTTTCAACGGTGTTGGCATCAGCCGCCCTTTTCAAATGACCTCCACATTTCCGGTTAAACTGGATATGCAAAAAAAAGAGATATGCACAAAAAATGAAGGTCAGTGAAACCAAAACAAAACCCAACACAATTATTCCCATTTTCTTAATTGACATTTTCCCCTCCTCTGCGTGTTAATAAACGCAAATTAAAATTAACACTTTTTAAGAATAAGTCAATTATGTTACCAATAAAAAATCAGCCGAATGGCTGTTTTTTTATTGGTAGCCTCACGGGGAATATGCTTCGCGCCTGACGGCGCTCGCATGAAATCTGCACTCGTTCGGAAATGTCCAAACAAAGTTTGTTCATTTCGCTCACTCCTTTGATTTTCCGAACCGTTGGGTTTCTTCATCGTCCGTAAAACAACCAATAAAAAATCCCCCGAAGGGGAATTTTTTATTGGTAGCCTCACGGGGAATATTTCTCGCCTTTCAGGCGAGAATATAATCTGCACTCACTCGGAAAAGCCAAAATAAATTTTGTCTTTTCGCTCGTTTCGTTTGATTATCTGAACCCCGCGGTGTTCTTTCAACATGAAAATACACAAAAATAAAACACCACCCTTGCGGGCGGTCTTTTATTTTTGGTAGCCTCACGGGGAATCGAACCCCGATTACATGGATGAGAACCATGTGTCCTAGCCGTTAGACGATAAGGCCTAAAATGTTAAATTGTAATTTTCGTTTCCCCTCTCACGGGGAATATGCTTCGCGCTAAAGCGCTCGCATGAAATCTTCGTTTGCTCGGAAAAGCCAAAATAAATTTTGTCTTTTCACTCGCTTCACTTGATTGTCCGCCCCACCGATTACATGGATGAGAACCATGTGTCCTAGCCGTTAGACGATAAGGCCAAAAAATCTTCTATATTTTAATATGAACAGTAAATACTGTCAAATAAAATAATCATAGTCTATCATTTAATCAGACGCATCAGAGTTCAAGACAAATACTTCTTCCCCTTCAATTCATCCGGAAAATATGATTGCTCACTGCTATCTTCGGTGGGTGTATATTTGTAATCCTTACCATATCCCAATTCTTTCATAAACGTGGTCGGAGCGTTGCGCAAATGCAAAGGCACTGGCAAAGAACCATGATCCCGCGCGTCTTGGCTGGCTTTGTTGTAAGCCATATAAACCGCCACACTCTTCGGGCTTTTCGCCAAATAGGCCACCGCTTGCGCTAAATTAACAGCACATTCTGGAAAACCGATGCGCGAACAAGCCTCGTAAACCTGATTGGCAATCAACAAAGCAGTATTATTTGCTAAACCAATATCTTCCGAAGCAAAACGAATCAAACGCCGAGAAATATATAAAGGATCAGCACCGCCTTCCACCATCCGCGCCAACCAATACAAAGCCGCGTCGGCATCATTACCACGCATGGATTTATGCAAAGCCGAAATCAAATTATAATGTTCTTCCCCGTTTTTATCATAGGCCAAATTTTTACGTTGGGAAGCAGTTTTGATGGATTCAATGCTTAAATGTCTATCATACTGACTAGCCACTGCTAATAAATTCAAAGCAATGCGAGCATCCCCATCAGCCAAGTTCGCCAAAAATTCCAAAGTTCCTTCATCTATTTTTAATTTTAATTTTCCCAAACCACGCTCCTTATCTTTCACAGCTGATTTTAAAATCAACAATAAATCTTCCGGTAACAAACGATTTAAAACCAAAACCTGGCTCCGCGACAACAACGCTGAATTTAGAGCAAACGACGGATTTTCCGTGGTCGCGCCCAACAAAATGATGGTGCCTTTTTCCATATACGGCAGCAAAGCATCCTGCTGACCTTTATTCCAGCGATGAATTTCATCAATAAACAAAATGGTTTTTTCCCCAAACCGCAAAAACTGCTCGGCGCTCTCCACGATTGATCGTAAATCCTTCACTCCGCTCTCCACCGCACTCAGTTGCGAAAAACGCGCCTTAATTTCCTGGGCGATTAAACGTGCCAGCGTGGTTTTGCCGGTGCCCGGCGGTCCCCAAAAAATCATGGAAGAGATATTTTTCTCTTTCAAGGCTTTACGCAAAAAACCATCCTTGGCCATCACCGAAGATTGTCCGACAAATTCATCAATTGTGCTTGGTCGCATGCGCTCCGCTAACGGCGCTGACCAATTAAGGGATGTTTCCATAAATCACAAAATACCAGATTTTTCATGTCTTCATTTTACAACCAGAATCCAGAAACGTCCAATGGTGTTCTAATTGTATTAAACAAAAAAAAACAATAACATTTGATGATTACGTGTGATAAACCATTTAATGTGATTGTTTTTGTTTATAGGGCGAATAATTATTCGCCCCTACGGTAGAACACCCAATCCAAAAACATCATTGCAAATCACATAAAACGAATAACAATACAAAAAGGGCGTATGCAATACGCCCCTACGGTCCCAAATCCACGAATGTCATTTCAAATCACATATAATGAATAACCATATATTCTATACCAACTCCACGCGTTCTGCATTAACCCCATATCCCAAAAATCTTGAGCTCAAATTGTTAAAAGCTTGCGGAGGCGCAGTGCATAAAAATTGACGACTGGCGCCTTTTGACAAAAGCTCATCAATTTCTGTATGTCGTTGTAAATATTCAGCTAAAGAGGCTGCCACGATTGGACCAGGCAAAATCGTTTGGCATTGCTTCCCCATAATCCCGGACAACAAATCTGCCAATAACGGATAATGAGTACAAGCCAATAATAAAATATCCGGATGATTTTTCTTTAAAGGTCTTAAATACTGACGAGCTAAAAATTTGGTGGCGCGATTTTTTAACAAACCTTCTTCCACCAAGGGCACGAACAACGGCGCTGCTTGTTTTTCTAAAGTCATTTTTTCAGTTGGGCGTTGCGCCTGCCACGCTTTAGCGATTTCCTCATCATAGGCACTGGAATTAACCGTGGCCTTGGTTCCGATTAAAGCGATTTTTCCGGTTTTGGAAAAACGTGGAATTGCTTCAGCGATGGGAATGATAATTCCTAAAATTCTCTTATGAGGATCATTCAAAGTCGGTAAATATTCCTGCTGCAAACGACGCAAAGCGCTAGCGCTGGCAGTATTGCAAGCTAAAATCACAATTTGACAATTTTGTTTTTTAAATAAAAAATCCACTGACTGCCGAGTAAATTCATAAATGGTTTCATCATCACGGCCGCCGTAGGGCGCGCGCAAATTATCTCCCAAATAAACATAATCGTAGGTCGGCAAAACTTCTTCCAAATATTTGAAAACCGTTAGACCGCCCACGCCCGAATCAAAAACACCGATTTTCATAATTATAAATATTTATTCAATAAATCAAACAACTTGTTTTTCTTTTCATTCAACAAAGTCACTGTCTCAGCTTCCATATTAACACGCAACAACGGCTCAGTGTTGGACATGCGCAAATTGAACCACCAATGTGGCAAAGTGATTTTCAAACCATCCAAATTAGAAATGGAAATCACCTCGTCATCAGAATTTTGCGTTTGAAAATAAGTGGATATTTCCGAAAATATCTGGGCGGATTTTTCATTGTTCACGCGCAAATTAATTTCTCCGGACTGCTGATATTTCCGCAACGGTTGCACCATCTGCCCCAAAGTTTGATTACTTTGAGAAAGCAAAGATAAAATCAATAAAAAAGTATAAACCGCCGATTCCACATTGTAAAAATCTTGATAATAAAAATGACTGGATAATTCACCGGCAAAATAAGCACCTTTATCCTGCATCATTTTTTTAATAAAAGCGTGACCGACAGGAGATTCCTCAGCTCGGCCACCGGCTTCGACAATTACCTCTTTAACAATATTACTAGAACGTAAATCATATAAAACCAAAGCATCTTTTTTATCAGCCAATAATTTTTTAGCCAATAAAGCGGTTACCAAATCACCGGGAATAATGGCACCAGTATCATCCACCAAACCAACCCGATCAGCATCACCATCAAAAGCCACACCAAAATCACATTTCTCTTTAACAATTAAAGCTTGCAAAGCAGCTAAAGTTTCGTGTTTTAAAGGATTAGCTTCATGATTAGGAAAATTACCATCCAAATTCCAATATAAAGGTAACAACTCCACGTTCGGTAAACGTTCTTGTAAAATCGGCAAAAGTAAACCAGCCATACCATTACCGGCATCCACTGCCACGCGCAATTTTCTATTTGAATTTAAATTCACCAAAGAAAAAACTCGTTTTAAATAATCTTCGGTGGCATGTCGCGTTTCCGGCCAAACATTGGCCAAGACCAAATCCCGAATTTCATCCATGCCATGATTCTTCCCAATGGGCAAAACCTTAGCATCACACATTTTAAAACCATTATATTCCGCCGGATTATGAGAAGCCGTCACCATCACACCGGCATCAATATCTTCATAAAATCCCACGGAAAAATTTAACATCGGCGTGGTGGCCAAGCCCAAATCCACGCTGGTGACTCCCTGAGCACGAATTCCTTTAGCCACTGCCGCCGCCAAAGCCGGCGAAGAATCCCGCATATCATAGCCAACAGCGATTTTCCGCAAAACTTGTTTTTCTTTCAAATAAACCACTAAAGCTCTCCCTAATAAAAAAGCCAATTCCTCAGTAATTTCTTCATTTACCAGACCACGAATGTCGTAAGCTTTAAAAACTTTAGGATCAATCATATTTGTCTATTAGTTTAGTTATTTTTTCTTGATATTAACCGGCACGGCACCACCATACAACGGCATTACCGGTATAAACTTCGCACGTTTTAAATTTTCAGGTACGGACCACTTTTCATCAAATTCCGCTAAGAAACGACGCCAAGCGGTTAAATTAGCAATTTCTGGAACATTAAGTTTATAAGCATAAACCGGAATATCATTTAACAAAGCGATGGTATTGGCCGCCACCACGCCCAAACGCACGGCACTGAAACTACCAGGACCGTTCACCACCACAATTCCTGCCAAATGTGAAACCGGTACCAAATTTTTAACCAAAAAAGCGTCCAAAGTTTGCAAAAATTTCTCACTTTGACTATATAAAGCCTTTTGCCAAGTACAAGCCCGCAACGATAATTTACGGCCTTTTAACTCCCACAAGGCAAAACCCAAATAATGATTAATTGCCGTGTTAATCAATAAAAGATGTGTTTTTTTACTAACCGATAAGTTCGCTCGAATGCCCATTGAAAAGTTTATTATTTCTTTTGTCAATCAACACTATCTTATTGTTTTCTAGGATTTTGTAAAGGAATTTATCCACAATCTGCTGACGATAATTAAATTCTTCCTCTTTCAAAACCGAATAATTAATTTCTTCACCGATTTGTTTTTCCAATTCTTTCACTAATTTTTCCAATTTTTTACTCGGCACTTCACCAACAATCATCAAATCAATGGAGCTTTCCCGATCATTCACGAATTTACCAAGTAAAACCGCATAAACGATACCATCAGAATAATCTTCCAAATTATTGAAAATATTATTTTTGGCAAAAACTTTAGCCTTCATAAATAAATTCTTCAAATCATCCAAAAACAAACAATCCTCATTAATCTTATAATATTTCTTTTCGGTACTGGTGGTTTTTTCTGAAACCAATGGTTTACCGGCAAATAGTTCTTTTAAATCCTTGTTTCTTTTGGCGCCCTCATCCACCTTTAAAATATTCAAAGTGGTTAAATTATCCAATTCCCGACGAATGGCATTAATCTGCAAATTCAACAAACGCGTTAACTCACGCACAAAATAAGACTTATGATAATCCTGAAGCATCAAAGCCAACAGTTTAACCCGTGTTAATGAGCCAAATAATAGAGTTAAATCCAAACCCGGCTCGCCTTTTTTTGTTTTATTGAAATTTTTAGATACCATAATAATTTTATTGTCTTTTAAGTCTAGATATAGTATAATATTTTTGAAACCTAGTGTCAAAGCGCTTACAATATTTAAGTGTAAAACCTCGTATTATAGATCCCGGGCTCTTCGCCCTAAAGGGGCTCAGCCCCGGAATGACAACGGGGACGTTTTGAAAAATTTTAATCAATACAATATATGTCTTCGCATTCATTTGCTTTCGTCCGCAGCGAATTGCAACAAAATCCTTACAAAAGTTCACTACTCACCATTGTCGCTGATCGTTTCCCGGAAAAAGAAAAAGAACTGGGAAAATTGGTGATTTTTTTGTCCAGTGATAATCCTTTTGATTTCAACGAAGAAAAATTTCAAGAATTGCTACATGAATTGGAAAACATTTATTATAACTATCCTTTGGCTGAACATGAAACCATTAATTTAAAGAAGTTAGAGCAAATATTTGAACAAAGTTTAAAAAATTTCAATCAACAATTCACCTGGCTAGCCCAGGCCAAGCAAATAAATTTAGATTTAAAACAAATTAATATTTTAGCGGCCGTGGTTCGGAATAATGATTTTATTTTTTCCCAAATAAACAGTTTAGATTTGTTTGTTTTATTCCGTGGAAAACAAGGTGAAGAAAAAATCATCAACATTGCCGAACAAGGTGATGCACGCACTCCAACTCCCTCCACTCAAAAATTATTCGCCAATTTAATCAGCGGGGATTTGAGTTCAGCCGAAAGAATTTTAATCACCAACAAAAATTTATCAAAATATTTATCCTTGTATAAAATAAAAAATTTATTACTGGGCAAAGCCGCCGAAGAAATTGATGAAACTTTCAAACAAACTTTACGACAAATTACCAATGCGGATAATTTCGCCTGGATTTTATTAAAACGTTTAAGCGGTGATGAACAAACAGTAATCGCCCAAGAAAGTCTGGACAACGAAAGCACTCAACCTTTGGATCTGGATAAAACCGAAGAAAAAGTTAGCAATCGAGCGTCTTTGGGGCAAACCATTAATCATCAGTTATTGAATTTAAAGAAAAGTTTTAGTAACAAAGGCAAAGGAAATGTCAGCAAAACCGTTTTCAACGAAACCATTGAACTGGATTTTGGTTCCAAGATGAAAAAATTCTTAACCATTTTGCCTTTTTATCCAAGCAATCGCCAAACTCAACAATACGCCTTATCCAAAGGCAGTAAAATGAAAAACTTTTTCAAAAATGTAGTTAATTATCCGTTATTGTTAAAATTCGGATTTGTTTTAGTTTTAATGATTGTAGGTGTTTTCATTTATAGTGCGGTTTATATGCATAATCAAAAGCAAGAGCAATTGGCACTGGAACAATATCAAGGAAATTTAAGCGCCGTGCGCACGGAAATCGCTAATGCCCGAGCGAAACTGATTTACGGTGATAAATTGGCGGCCGAACAAATTTATTTGGGTTTGGATGAGAAAATCAAAGCTTTAAGTAATGACAGCCAAGAACAAATTGATAACAAAACACAATTAGAAAAAGAAAGTGAATCTTTATATTATGAAATTTTCAATATCACTCTAGTGGATCAAATTAAACCAATGGCAAATTTGAACGATTTCACCGATGGCAAAGTCAGATATGAAAAACTACAATTTTTAGGCAATGAATTGATTGGCCTAGGCGGTGACACTAAAATCTTATTAAGTGTCAACCAAAACAACGGACAAGTGCACATGATTGAAACCCAATCCGATGCCATTCAGGATTTTTCCTTGGCCATGTCACTGCCGGAAGAAAACGATGCTTTGTATTTCTGGCAAGCCGATAAAGCCATTTGGCAATTCTCCACCACTGACAGCGCTCTAACCGATTTACAGGTTTTATTACCGGATAATTTTAAACCAAACGCCGTTGCTTCTTATAACAAAAATTTATATTTTACTGATCCAAATAATAAACAAATCTGGAAATTCACCAAAGTGACCAGCGGTTTTGCCAAGGGCAAAGCCTGGATTATGGATGTTAATTTACCAAATCTGGAACAGGTCAAAGACATGGTGATTGATAGCAGTATTTATTTACTTTATGGAAATGGACAAATTGATAAATATTTCAATGGCGAAAAAGAAAAAACTTTCAATTTAGACAACGTCCAACCAGCCATCGCCGGCACGGATAAAATTTATACCACCGAAGAATTGCCATTGATTTACATTTCCTCTTTCCAAGACAAACGAATCATCGTGCTTAACAAAGACGGTGCTTTCCAAAAACAATATCAATTAAAATTAGATTCTGATATCCAAGACATTTTAATCAAAGACAACAAAATCTTCATCCTAAGAGAGAATCAGGTGTTGACCGCTGAATTATAACCGTTGTCTTGAACTCTGATTCGTCTGATGGACTGATAGACTATGAAGCAGTTTATGCATGTTTTTTATTTAAAAGACGCTTAAACTGCAATTTTCTAAAACCAAAATTAATTAACAAACCGATTTCAAGGTTATAAGCTTCCAAATAATTAATAACTTACGCCAAGTAAACGTCTTCCAAACAAACCAACGCTTTTAATTCAACCATTATCTTCCCTTCCACAAAGAAATCAACCCGTCTTGTTCCCACATCAACGTTTTTATAAATCAATGGCATTTCTTGTTCTCTAACAAATGAAATTCCCATTTCGCTTAATTCAACAGCCAATGCTCTTTGATAAACGACTTCCTGAAAACCATTCCCCAGGATTTTATGAACCTCCATCGCCGCTTTTATTATTTTTCCAGTTAATTCTGAATATTTGTATTGCAAATCAATTATCATGCTTGGCATATAACGTTATTTAAAAATTCATAGTTTTTCAGTCCATCAGACGAATCAGAGTTCAAGACTACTTTAGCGAGCCATAATTTAAATGGTTCGGCTTTTGGTGATGGGATCGATTGAATAATGCGCAATAAAGTCTCAACATCGGCAGCATCACCAGGATAATATTTGCCATCATTAGCCATAAATTTCAGGTCGTGACAATTTGTCACGACCTCACTGCCTTCATTATTCAAACGTTGTTTTAATTTTCGCCAATAAGCACCAGCATCAACACTCTCTGTTAACACAGCAACCACATCCACCACTGAAAAATACCATTTTTGCTCTTTCTCATCCCAAACACGACGAATTTTTGCACCATTAAAAATTAAAAAACGATAAGGATTTGCTTTCCATATTTTTAAAAATCAATAATAAGATGATGTCATTATAGCAAAACGAAGGTTAAATTAACGTAAAGTTTTATTGATTTATCCACAGGGAACTGTCTTGAACCGGGATTTATATGATTCATCTGAAAAATTATTATATGGGGATTCTTGTGTAGGGGCGAATAATTATTCGCCCTTTAAACAACGATTATCATTTTATATTACAAAAAACATTAAATATGAAATGATTTTTTGAATGTTATTTTAAATTAATTGTGATAAATATCCATGTATCATAGGGCGAATAATTATTCGCCCCTACGGGAAAATTAGAACAACAAGCATTCGGTTATATTTCAGTCTGTTACAAATTATAACAAACTGATTTTTCCCTTATCATAGTCCATCCCTGAATCAGACGTATCAGAGTTCAAAACAAACACCACTGTCTTGAACCGGGATTACACTGAAAAAACTGATGGACTGTGACAAACCCTCATAGTCTATCAGTCCATCAGACGAATCAAAGTTCAAAACAAAAAAACCCCCGCTTTCGCGGGAGTTTTTTATACTAAGTAATTTGTAGAGTTACAAATTAAAATTACAAAGTAGCACTTCTTGTAATAGCATTTTCACTCATCTGAATAACATTATTGCTTGAGGTAACATCACCGCCAACTTCTAGCCAAGCATGAATCAAATAATCGCAAGAATTGACAACGTTATCAGTCCCTGAAATTACGATAGCATAATTACAAACCGCATTTGGTGTTGAATCACAAGTATTTGTCCCTTTAGGATCACTAATGGCCTCAAAATTTAATTGAGTAGTAGGATCACAAGTATTTAATGCAACTAACGACGCTGCGGTTCCAGTACAAGTAACACTAGTTGTTGTCCCAGTAATACAAGTTAATGCCATACCAGTTTGCACTGCACTCATATCTGCTAAACGACGAGCATTACGAGCATCAACAGATTTACCGGAAATGGCCACGATAGCCACAACCGCCAAAATACCAATGATAGCCATCACGATGATCAATTCGATCAATGTAAAACCTTTTTTGTTTTGAATCATACTTTTTGAGCTAATACTTAATTATTAAATAATTTATCTTTATCATTTATTCTCAAATATCTTAAAAAACGTACAAATGAAATTCTTACATATAAAATGTAAATTAAAAAAATTTTCTATAATTTATTATAACATTTTTTAATAAAATTAACAAAATAAAAATCGCCTAATTAGGCGATTTTTATTTCACTAACACAATACAAAATTAAGCACGCAAAATAGCATTCTCTGTCATATGAATAATATCATTGCTAGCAGTAACATCGCCGCCCTGTTCTAAAGCAGCATAAATATCATAATCACAAGTATCAACTGTATTCAAAACTGGAACAGTAATTGCATAATTGCAAGAAGCAGTTGGAGTTTCAGTACAAGCGACGGTTCCTTTTGGATCATTAATAGCCGAAAAATTCAATTGAGAAGTCGCTGTGCAAGTACTTAATGCAACTTCTGCACCGACAGCGCCAGTACAAGTTGTTGTCGTTGTTGTTGCTGTAATACAAGTTAAAGCCATGCCAGTTTGCACAGCGCTTAAATCAGCTAAACGACGAGCATTACGAGCATCTAAGCTCTTACCAGAAATAGCCACAATCGCCACGACGGCCAAAATACCGATGATAGCCATTACAATGATCAACTCAATCAATGTAAAACCTTTTTTGTTTTGAATCATACTTTTTTTAATTTTTATTAATTCTTAAAATAATTAACCATGATTAACTATTTTATTCATCTTTATTCATTTTCATTCGACCTGAGAAAAATTGTATTCACAATTTTTCATTACTTCTGAACTTTTAATGAACAAATAATTCTATAATTCATTATAACAAATTTTTTATTTATTATCAAAAAAAAAGTCACCCAATCGGGTGACTTTTTAATATTCTAAATTACAAACTATGCACGTAAAATAGCATTCTCTGTCATATGAATAATATCATTACTAGCAGTAACGTCACCACCCTGCTCTAAAGCAGCATAAATATCATAATCACAAGTATCAACTGTGTTTAAAACTGGAACAGTAATGGCATAATTACAAGAAGCAGTTGGGGCATCAGTACAAGCAACAGTTCCTTTTGGATCATTAATTGATGCAAAATTCAATTGAGAAGTTGCTGTACAAATACTTAATGCAACTTCTGCACCGACAGCGCCAGTACAAGTTATTGTCGTTGTTGTCGCTGTAATACAAGTTAAAGCCATGCCAGTTTGCACAGCACTCAAATCGGCTAAACGACGAGCATTACGAGCATCAAGGGATTTGCCAGAGATGGCAACGATAGCCACAACAGCCAAGATACCGATGATAGCCATTACAATGATCAACTCAATCAATGTAAAACCTTTTTTGTTTTGAATCATACTTTTTTTAATTTTTAATTAATTTTCTAAAATAATTAACCATGATTAACTATTTTGTTCATCTTTAATATTCATTTTCAGACGACCTTCAAAAAATTGTAATCACAATTTTTTCTTACTTATGAATTTACAATGAACAAATAATTTTATAATTCATTATAACAAATTTTTCATTTATTATCAAAAAAAAGTCACCCAATCGGGTGACTTTTTAATATCCCAAATTACAAACTATGAACGCAAAATGGCGTTTTCTGTCATATGAATAGCATCATTGCTAGAAGTTACATCACCACCAACTTCTAAAGCAGCATAAATATCATAATCGCAGGTATCAACTGTGGTAGCTGTAGCTAAAGTCACAGCATAATTGCAATCAGCAGCTGGAGCTACTGTACAAGTTGTTGCTGTCCCCTTAGGATCGATGATTGCTGGGAAATTCAATTGAGCATTGGCAGTACAAGTATTTAAAGCAATTTCATCACCAGCAGTAGCAGCTGGACAAGTCACTGTTGTTGTTGTCGCTGTAATACAAGTTAAAGCCATACCCGTTTGCACAGCACTTAAATCAGCTAAACGACGAGCATTACGAGCATCAACGGATTTACCGGAGATGGCAACGATAGCCACGACAGCCAAGATACCAATGATAGCCATCACAATAATCAATTCGATTAATGTAAAACCTTTTTTGTTTTTAATCATACTTTTTTAATTTTTATTAATTCTTAAAATAATTAACCATGATTAACTATTTTGTTCATTGTTTGTCCATTTTCATTCGACCTGAGAAAAATTGCGATCACAATTTTTCATTACTTCTGAACTTTTAACGAACAAATAATTCTATGATTTATTATAACAAATTTTTGAAGATTCTCAAAACTACCTTATCCCCGTTCTCTCCAAAACATGGCAACCGGCGGTCAAACCAACCGTATCATGTTCCAAGTTAAAAATGATTTGAAAATTATCTTTTTGTAATTCACCCCAGGCATACTGGCAGGAACTATCGCAATTATTAACATTACACAAAGTTGTACCTTTAGGATCCATGGACAAACTAGCGGCATCAGCATAGTTTTGTAATTTCGCCCAGCAAGTTTCCGACAATAAAGAACCATTGCTTTCACAAGCACCACTTAAATCAAAAGATCCTTGTTCAAAATACAAAGATTGCATGGCTGCTCGCAAATTAGCCATATCCGTCAAACGCACGGCATCGCGAGTTTGCTGACGCTCCCAGGAAACCACCCAAACAAAAGCTCCTAAAACCATTAAAATCGCCAAAGCAATCAAAACCCATTTGAAAACCACTTTTCTTTTAGCCGGTGCCTTAACTAAGGCCCCTACATCTCGATCAGCGATTAAACTCATAAAATTTTATTTTAATTTTAAATTCAAAATTAAATATTACCGGTAATACTATATAATGGCACAAAAATCGCCGACACCATCACAGCCACCGCAATACCCAAAACAATCATAATCAACGGCTCCATCAAAACCATAATATTATTGGTCATGTTGGTTAATTCTTTTTCATAAAATTCACTCACCCGATTTAACATTTCATCCAAACGCCCGGATTGTTCACCGATACCAATCATATTATAGACAACATCCGGCACAAAACCTTTATGCCTGGATAATTCTTCCATCATTGGATGTCCATCGTTAACCTCTTTTTGAGTTTTTCTAAAAATTTCCTGATAAATTGGATCATCAATAATTTCCTGAATAATCCCCATGGCTTCCACCAAGGCCACACCACCAATCATCAAAGTATGTAAACTGCGGGTAAAACGCACAATATTCACCATCTTAAACATTTTACCAAAAACCGGAATTTTAAATTTAATGGCACTCAAAACAAATTTCCCGTTTTTTGTTTTTCCGTAAGCACGCACCACAAACACCGCACCAATAATAGCTGCAATGACAATCCACCAATAGACTACTAAAAAATTACTGATGGCCATTAACGCTCTGGTCTGCCAAGGCAACTCACTACCCATATTTTTAAACACCTCAATCAACTTCGGCATAACTTTAATCATCATAATCATACCGCCACCGCCCATACCAATCAAAATTACCAAAGGATAAATCATCGCCCCTTTAATTCTGGACAACAAATCCTGATCTTTTTCCTGCTGATCAGCCACGTAATTCAAAACTTCAGACAAACGCCCGGAAGCTTCACCAGCCTTAATAATATTAACGAAAAAGTTACTAAAAACCGCCACGTGTTTCGCCATGGCTTCGGATAATTTACTACCACTATCCACATCCTGATAAATTTCCTCCACAATCATTTTTAATTTCGGATTACCGGTCTGTTTAGCCAAAACTTTTAAACATTTAATCAAAGGAATGCTGGCCGCCACCATTACGGATAATTGACGAAAAAATACCACCAGGTCTTTTCCCTTAACCCGGTTCATAAAAGCCACCAAATTGTTCAAATCCCAAGTCTGCGATTTAACGGAAATCGCATCCAGGTTTTTTTCTTTCAATAAGTCGCGAGCAATAAACTCATTGGCTGACTCCACAATACCGTCAACAACCTTACCTTCACGATTCTTCGCCCGGTATGTAAATTTCATAAATGATAAAAAAATTTGATTTTTAATTTTGGAAAATCCTTGTTTATATAATATAATAAAATGAGGAAAAAGACAAACGGAATTGTCTTGAACTCTGATTCATCTGATGAACTGAAAGGCTATGATTTTATTTTATGTTTTTATACATTTTATAATGTTAAACGATGTTGATTATTTATAGGACTAATAATTAGGAGTTTATCCTGATGAATATCAGGACCCCTGCGGTAGAATTCTGCTATCACACCTGTTTCCATTGCCGCCCATTGGTCCGATTTTGTATTGTCATCCCGAACTTGTTTCTGGATCTTTAATATATGGATAAAAACCAAATGAGAATTTTTTGTAAAAATTGCTAAAACGATCGTGCTAAGCAAGTACTATTTTTATTATCATAAACATAATACTAATACGTATTAAAGATGCCGAAACAAGTTCGGCATGACAAACCAGGGAAGGTATCACGATGTTCAAGTTCGGCATGACAGACCACCTACTGTCGGTAAACCACGAACATCATTGCAAACAATAATAAACGATAAACCATGAAACGCACAAAAACGTGATAAAATCATTCATCTTCATCATCTTCATCAACGAAATCAATGTTCAAACATCAATAAAAAAAAAGAAGGCCTTACGGGGCCGTCTTTTTTTTCTAAATGAAGTGCTTAGCAAGTTGCGTCTTTGGCAGCTTTGGCCACGCGGAACTTCAAGACAGTCTTTGCAGGGATCTTGATAGTAGCGCCGGTCAATGGGTTGCGGCCGGTACGAGCTTCTCGGCGTTTCTTCACCATTTTACCGAATCCAGGAACGGTAAATTCACCATTCTTGGAAACTTCCTTGTAACCCAATTCTACTAACACATCCATCAATTCGGTTACTTGTTTTTTTGTTAAATTTGTTTTTTCGGCTAATGTTTTAACCAACATAGCCTTGGTCATTTTAGCAGCCATAGCTTTTAACCTTATTAATTAAGGGGTTGATACCAGTATAACAAAAACAATCAATCAATACAATGCTTTTGTGCAAACATTGTCAAAAACCTTATTTTTAAAGGCTAAAATCATCATTTTAAAAGCCTTTGAAAATACCGTTTTTAAACCAGTTAAAAAAAATTTAAAAAAAAATTTACTTTAAATTTTCATGTAAATATTCTCGGTAATTCCCAAAAATAAAAAACTCATCAACAGAAAACTGCCCCCTTGACTGAGGAATGGCAAAGAAATTCCCACCACCGGCATCACTCCCAAATTCATTCCCACATTAATCAAAACATGGAAAAAGAAGACAATGGCAATGCCACTAACCAATAAATAGGCGAAATTATTCGGTGCCCGATAAGCCAAACTCAGCAAGCGCCAAAAAATGATTGTCCATAATATTAATAATAATGCAAAACCGATAAAACCAAATTCCTCACCGATTACCGCTAAAATAAAATCCGTCATTCTTTCCGGAATAAATTTGAGCTGGCTCTGCGAACCCAAACCCAGTCCCTGCCCCAACCACGAACCCGAACCGATGGCAATCATGGATTGATTGATATTGTAACCGGCACCAAGCGGATCAAGAGACGGATCCCACAAAACCATCAAACGATCTTTCTGATAATCTGACAAAAAAAACAGCCATGCCAATAAAGCAATACCAATCAGGGAACCGCCAATCATCAAAATATAACGCCAGGGAAAACCGGTTAGCACCAACATGCCCAACCAAATCACCACCAGAATCACGGCTGAACCCAAATCCGGTTGCAACATTACCAAAGAAACAAACGCCAAGGTCAAAACCGCGCTCTCCGCAAACAATCGCCAGTAAGACACCAGATTAATGCGCCGACTCAAATAAGCACTCAGGGAAACAATCAAAGCTAATTTTACAAACTCTACCGGCTGAATGCCAAAACCACCGATAAAGAACCAACCTTTAGTACTATTGATAACCGTTCCAAAAAATAAAACCGCTAATAAAAAAATTATTCCCAAAGCATAAAGATAACGATTATAAACTCGCCAGGCATTATAGTTCAAATTAGAAAAGAAAAAGAGAACACCCACCCCCAACACCACAAACCCCAATTGTTTATAAAAAGCCAACTTATTCATCACCCCCAAGAATGTCAAACTATATAAAGCCAACAAACTAAAAAACGTCAAAAACAAAGCGGCAAAAAATATCCACCAATCAAAACGACGATTGAAAAAAAATGACAGGATTTTAGACCTCATAACTATTTACGATAGATGTTTTCCGAATCAAAAACGTTGATAATCGGAATAATTTCAGTATCACTGATTGCTTTAAATTCGTCAAATAAGTTGACCGACATCGGACGAGTTTCCAAACCTTTTAATTGCGGCGCTTCAAAATAATAGAAAGCCACCACTTCATCATAACGGCGCAAAACCACTGCTAAACCAACCTTCCAAAAATTATAAACACTGTTATTTTTGATATCAAAACCCAAAATAGTTTGATTGGTTTCGGCTTCTTCATCAACTAATTCACTTAAAGCGATATTATCCACTGAAAAATTTAAATATTCACTTTTCAACTGATTATAATTGGTGGCTCGCTGCCAAACCACATTATCCAAAACCACTCGAGCACTTTGCCAGGCATCACCGCTTTGATCCATCATCCAAATTGGTTGGGACGCTTTGGGCAGAATCACTGCTTTGGCAGTTTCGGTGCTGGCACCACTTCCTTCAAAATGAAAATCCACTTCGGCGTACCAATAATCATTAGGATTATAAATAAATGACACCAAATCGTGATTTCCCTTATAGTTCTCCAAAGAATAATTAGCGTTAATACGCAAATTTTGCGCTTGCAAAACATTTAATTGACGTTGATAAGTCTCGGCGTTGCTGGTTTGAATCAAACCAGTATATAAAGTTTCTTGTTTACCGTTAAGATAATAATCAATAAAAACAAAATAAACGGCCGCCAATAAACCCAAGGCTCCCAAAAAGAAAAGTAACCACAAAGCGCGGTGCGCATTCTGCAAACGGGCTTCTTTTTTCTCCATCCACTCAGCCTGACGTTGCAAAGCTTTGATATTTTTATCCATATCCAAAGCGTTTTGATCTGCCATATTTATATTTATTTTAAAATAAAAAACACCTCTATTATCTTAATTGTATTATAACAAAAAAAATAGATTTAGTGGAGCTTGACAAAACCCTTTAAAAACCTAAGAATATACTTGCTTGCCAATATCGGTGAGAGTTCTTCTGAAGGAGGGAAAACATGGATAAAATGATTGATAATTTGGTAAATTATTTTTTGTTGAGTAATGGGATCACCGATCCCATGAAATTCTACGGAAAAATTTTTCTGGTCAGCCACGAACCCAAAGTGGAAAACGAAAGGCTGACGGAAATCTACAAAATCAGCCGGCTGGTCCGGCTCGATCTATCCGTCATCGGACATCCCTTCGTTGATAAGCTGGAGACAGTCACGGAAATGAGACTCCGGCTTAAAAGCAACGAATTCCTGCTTTCGGTGCAGGCGCTGGTCCTGATCAAGATCAAAGACGAAAGTTTTGTCGCACTGCTCCAACGCGGTGCCAATACTCCCTTCGATCCCCTGCTGTGGACGATTCCTGGCGGGCGCATGGCATCCTACGGTTTCTCCAACGGGGCGATCATCAAGTTCCTGGAGAAATTCCGGCTGGGGATGGGAGACAAAAATCTCATTCCCTACTACCCTGGGCTGCTTGAAAAAGAGAACCTGCTGAAGGTTCACCAGAAAAGCTGGGGAAAGAATTCGGACTTTCACGAATTCGTCAAAGTCAGCCTGCCCCCGCTGGATGGCAAAAAAGTACAGATCATCTGGGAAGAAACTCTCAGCAAACTCTACGCGCCATCCCGCGCTGACCACGGACTGCCCCTGATTGATGGTCCCAACCACACCGTGGAAATGGTCATCCCCATCAAAATGGAATTGCCCGAAATGCCTCAGGTTTTCGGGGAAAACGCCACGCTGGTGCCGCTGACCACGCTCCTGGAACCGGGCTGGTTGGAAAAGCATCCGGCCACCTTCGCCCTGCACACCCTGGTTCGCCAGCACAGCGAGCTCCTCAAACAGCTCGCCGCCGGCTAATCGAACCGCAAGTCACACCCGCCTCAAGCACACAGCTTGAGGTTTTTTTGACCCCCTTGATTTATTTCTTTTCTTTGTTATAATGAATTTCGTTATATTGTTATAGGCAAATTTATTAATTTTAGCGAAATATTGTATGAAAAAAACAGGACATCCAAAGTATAATGACAAAATCAATGTCACCTGTGCTTGTGGTAACAAATTTGAAACTGGATCTGTCAAACCAGAATTGGTAATTGAAATCTGCAGCAATTGCCATCCTTTTTATAGTGGCAAACAGAAATTGATTGACACCACTCGTCGTGTGGAGAAATTCCAGACCAAAATGGCCAAAAGCCAAGCCATGCCTAAAGCCGATAAAAAGGCCAAAGCTGTTAAACGAACAAAAAAAACAACTAGCGAAGCTTAGCTATACTAAAAAAATCTCCTGTTTTTGTGCAGGAGATTTTTTGTTATAAAGGGCAATAATATAATTACCCAACGTAAATTAGGATTCTGCCGTAGGGGCGAATAATTATTCGCCCTATACATAAAAAAATTATACATATTACCCCACAAAACCACGAACGTCATTTCAAATCATATTTTTTCACAAATTAATCCTTATCCATAACCCTATGCTCACCCCTGAAAAACGACAAACCATGATTAGAGAGTATCAAGAACTCCTAAACACCATCAGTTTGCCGGAAACTTTAGGCAATCAACAAAAATTGAAAGAATTAAGCAATCGACAACAAGAATTGGCGCCAATTATTAATTTGATTGAAGAAATTCTAAATGCTGAAAAACAAATCGCCGAGAATCAAAATTTATTGGCCACCGAAAGTGATGAAGATTTAAAAACCATGGCCAGCGAAGAAATTAATTCTTTAACTGAAAAAATCAATCAGTCCAATGAAGAATTGAAATTTTTAATGATTCCCAAAGATCCCAATGATCAAAAAAATGTCATTATTGAAATTCGTGCCGGCGTGGGCGGTGATGAATCCAGTCTATTCGCCGGAGATTTATTCCGCATGTACAATCGCTACGCCGAACGTCAAGGCTGGAATGTCAGTTTAATCAGTCAAAGTCGCAATGAATTAGGTGGTTTTAAAGAAGTCATTTTTGAAATTGAAGGTAAAGGCGCCTATGGTCAATTAAAATATGAAAGCGGCGTTCACCGTGTCCAACGTGTTCCGAACACCGAAAAAAGCGGACGCATTCACACTTCCACTGTGACCGTGGCAGTTTTATTGGAAGCCGATGAAGTTGATTTTAAAATTGAAGATAAAGATTTGCGTATTGATACTTATCACGCTTCCGGCGCCGGTGGACAAAGCGTTAACACTGCATCTTCCGCCATTCGTATCACCCATTTACCGACCAACACCGTGGCCACCTGCCAAGACGAACGCTCTCAACAACAAAATCGTTTAAAGGCCATGCAGGTTTTACGCTCTCGTTTATTTGATTTGGAACAGGAAAAACAACGAAAAGAAATTGATGATGCTCGTCGTTCCCAAATCGGCAGTGGCGAACGCAGTGAAAAAATTCGTACTTACAATTATCCTCAGGATAGAATTACCGATCATCGCATTCACGAAAGTTGGAACAGTATTACTTTAATTATGGATGGTGATTTACAAAACTTGATTTCCACTTTGCAAATGGCAGATATTCAAGCCAAAGAAAAATTACTTAACGCCAATGACAATTAAAGAAAGTTTACTCTGGGGCTGGAAAAATCTACAACCTTGCGAAAAGTATTTGGACCCGGAAACCGACAGCGAACGTCTTTTGGAATTTGTTTTAAAGTTGAATAAAACTCAGCTCTATCTTAATTTGGAAAAAAAATTAAGTGCTTGGCAAAAAATTAAGTATCAAAATTTAATTAAGAAACGAGCCAAACTTTATCCACTCGCCTACTTACTTAAAGAAGTTGGTTTTTATAATTTGACTTTAAACATTAAACCAGGCGTCTTCATCCCTCGACCGGAAACCGAATTATTAGTGACTGAAATATTAAGGATTTTAAACACCGGAATGACAAACCCAATCTCCATCTCAGAAATCGGCATTGGTAGCGGAGCCATCGCCTTGGCGCTACTCCACAACGCCCCGGAAAAAATTAAAAATTATTATGCCAATGATTTGAGTGTAAAAGCTCGACAAATCGCCGGTGAAAATGCACGCAAATACAAACTATCCAAAAAACTGAAAATCATTGCTGGCAAAAATTTAAAACCATTGGAAAAATATCGATCTGAAATCTTAATCGCCAATCCGCCTTATGTTCCCTACAAAAAATATCAGAAGTCACTAACCATTCAGGCAGAACCGTGGCAAGCTATCACCGATAAAAATGACGGACTGGATTTCTTTCGCCAACTGGTGGCTGATTTAAAAACTTATGATTACTATCCAAATTTAATTGCTTTGGAATTTGATGAGGACACCACAGCCGGCTTGCTCAAAGTCTTAAAACCGCTTTTAAAAAAATACACTTATAAAGTTTATCAGGATTGGCAAAAGTTGGATCGGTTTTTGATTTTACAACGTAAAAAATAAATAAAAAAAAAGCAAGGTAATGCTTGCTTAATGTTTGTAAAATACTCATTTTTGATTACGGACCGATGAAGCGAAAACTCCTTGTAACTCAGCCTCATCATTGACCGTTTGGAAACACGACTCCAAATCGCATTTCTTTGCCAATGACTGGTTTGATTCCAGCGCATCGGCAATAGGTAACTCTGGATATGACTCACTACGTAACTGTGTGTTGGCCTCCATTTCCTCCAACGCAGCCAAGAATGGTTTTAAGTCATCAACTTTCTGCACCAATCGTAACATCCGCCAAAAAACATCAAACGTGGCTGACAGCAACGCTTGATTATCATTGTGGAAAGCAACAAAGGATAAAACCTTCGTAAATAACTTGGTCAACAAGAATAACCGATCATCTTCCTTGCACTTAATGTTATAGCGCAAGTAATCAGCCACCCTCTGAATATAGAAATATTCCAAGTCATCCGGTAACCGGACAGACAAAATGTTATTTTCTTTAAACAAATTGATCTCTTTATAAGAGATTTTGAAACTCCCAGATAACCAATTTGCCAAATATACCAAATCAACCTTGGCAAGTGCCGATGGCAACATTTTTTGGACCACCAACTGCTGATGAGTGGGATACTGCACTATTGCCACCAAAACATAAAATTTTTTCAACTGAAACCGGTATAACCGGTTATATAAATAACGTAAACGATCTGGTAATAATTTCGTTGTCACCGAAACCACATCCACCAAATCACTCACGGAACGCACTTCCTGTTCTTTAGAGAGCTGAATCAAATCAAGCTCTTCTTTATACCAATCATAAATTAAATCAAACCCCCTCAACAAAACATCCCGGGCCTGATTCAATGAAAAGTAATTGGGAAATTTTTTTAACATTTTCGCGACCGCATTAGGTAAATGCGCCGGACCAAAAGCCGAATTATTTAAGATACTGACGTTAGTCAACTTCAAAAGTACGGAAATTCTTTCCAAAAGAATCTGACCGGGGTCAAAAAAACTTCGATAACTATCAGAGTTATTTAAAAATACCACCAAGCGCTCATAAATAATCCGTTGATCATCAGTCATGGAGTTGTTCTTAAACTCTTCCCAAACTAAAGCTGTGGCCGAATCAGCACCACCGGAAAAATTGTGATCATAAACGATATTCGGAATATATTCCCCTCCGACATCGAAAACCAAAATTTTTTTATTCTTCGGTACATTTGCTAAAGAATACTTATATTGCAAAGTAACCACCGAAATCTCAGTTTCAGCCAAAACCTCCCGGGCTTGCTCTGGACTGTCATAATTCAACAACAACCACAAAGTCACGGAAGCAACCACGTCGGCGTCTATTTTCATCGGTACAACCAGCACCGGTAAAGTATTAGCATCGTCGGACATGACGAACCTGCCTTTCACTCTTTAATTGTCAAAGAGCGTTGATAAAGTATCAAGCTCCTACTATAAAACCAAAAATAAGACCTTGTGTCAAGCTTGCGGAATAGCCAATTACTAGGCATTTCTAATTGACTTAAAGCCCAAAATTCGCTAAAAAGACTATAGACGAAAAGCATGGACATATTGACCTTTTTTGCCGTTCGTGCTATAATATATGAGTAATTAAGAAATAACTTGACTATTAAACACAACACTATGACTTTACGCCAAATCGTGACTAATTTGCCCTTTAACAAAGAACTTGACTTGAAACAAGAAATTTATCAAATATTAAGCAAATTTAACCAGATTGGCTTGTATGCTTTAGTGGTTTTCATCTTGTTTGTTAGCTTCGGTAAGACCCCCATTAACTTGGCTTCTTATGCCCAAGCTAAGACCATTGATAGCAATTCTGCCATGGTAATGGCTGAAAGTAAAAATGATTATAACTTTCATAGTAATATCCCGGAAAAGGCTTACTTTAGCACAATTAAGGAAGTGGAAAAACGTGAAATCCAAGCCTTGTTAAAGCAAGGCCGTGTGATTAACATGACCGTCACCGCTTATAACAGTGAAGTCGGTCAATGTGATAGCACTCCTTGTATTACTGCCAACGGTTTCAATGTGTGTGAACACGGTATTGAAGACGTGATCGCTACCAACATTTTGCCGTTTGGTACTAAGGTAATGTTTCCGGAATTGTTCGGTGATAAAGTCTTTACCGTGCAAGATCGTATGAATGCCAAATATTCCTACCGTGCCGATATCTGGATGCTTAATCATTCTGATGCCGTGAAATTCGGTGCTAACTATAATATTAAGATGGTGGTTTTAGAACAATAACACCATAAAAAAAAGGGCGAGAAATCGCCCTTTTTTTGTCATCAACACTCATGGGAGGCGTCGAGCGGATTTGAACCGCTGGTGAAGGTTTTGCAGACCTCTGCCTTACCACTTGGCTACGACGCCGTTAACAATGATAATAATAGCAAATTTATCAGATTTGACAAGCAAGTGACAAATCACATTGGATAAAGATTTGATTTGTGAGATCCCGGGCTCTCCCTACGGTCGCCCCGGGATGACAAACTAAGAGACGGCCTATTTTCAAGAACACAATATTCTTGACTTTATGTCAATCTTATGCTATAATATCAACATGATAATTCATTTAATATACTAATTTTTAATTAAGTTTTAACACTTAATAATTAGAAACTATATGATTAATTTGAAACATTTCGCGTTAGTGTTGGCCGTGCCCTTATTAGTGATGCCGCAGCTTGCAAAAACTGCGACATTGGATGCCAGTGACCTTACTTTGCAACCTTTAAGTTTGAACTTAGCTAACACCAGTAAAGACAATTATGTGATTAGCTATTCCAGCTCCGAAGTGCAAAAAAGCGTCATTTCCTTTGACGCCCAAACCGCCAGCTTTACTGTTAGCATTGCTAACAAAAGCACTGCGACCGGTATGCCTTTATTGCAATCCGTCACCTACAAATTGTATGTTGCGGATAATTTAAGCACTCCTTGGCAAACCGTGAAAGTTAGCACCGTCGATCGTTCCGGCAAATACAATTTTACTATTGCCCCGGCTCGTTTAGATGCTAACAAAGATTACAAATTAACCGCTGACTTGGTTTTTACTTCTCAAGTTAACGGTGGCCTTCCGGTGATTATCAATAATCCCGATGTGGCTGCTTTGACTTTAAAACATAAAGTGGTCAGTGAAACTCCGGCTACCCCGGTCTTTACTGAAAACTATAAGATCGTAACCAATCCAGCTGTTAGTGGTACTTATGTATTTAACACCACTACTAAAAAGAGCTTTGCTGTGGCCGTGAGCGAACAAAATGCCACTTTGGATACTCAAATCCAAGCTGTCACTTTACGTATCGTCAACCGCGATACCAACGCCATGTCTTATACCAAGACTATCACCGCCGACGCCGCTCAATTCGCTTTGGATTTTTCCCAAGGCTTAGATGTCAAAAAAGCTTATAAAGCTTATATTGATGTCAAATATTTGACCGGTAGCCAAAGCACCACTCGCAATTATTATGTAATTGACTTGGTTGGTGAAAGTTACAATGTGACTCCGGAAGAACCGGAAACCCCAGTCACTCCAGTTTTCACTGAAAACTATAAAGTGGTGACTAACCCGGCTGTGTCCAGTTTCATCTTTAACTACGCCGATCATGATAATTATGGTATCTACGTTGCTGAAAAAGCTTCTGCTGATACCAAAATCCAAGCGGTGACTTTAAAGATTGTCAACAAAGATACTAATGAAGCCGCTTATAGCAAAACCATTACCGGTCGTTCTGCTCAATTTAACTTGACCTTCGCCGGTGGTTTACGCTTGAACCAATCTTATAAAGCTTCTGTGGAAGTTACCTATTTAACCGGTTCTGAATCCACCACTCGCACTTATGCGGTGGCTGACTTAATCGGTGAAGATTATGGTAAAGTGACTCCAACTCCAGTGTTTAGTGAAAACTCTAAAGTAATCACTAACCCGGCTGTTACTTCCTTTACTTTTAATCATTCCACTTCCAAGAACTATGGCGTTTACGTGTCTGAAAAAGATGCCAACGCTGATACCAAAATCCAAGCTGTGACTTTGGAAATTGTGAACAAGGATAATGGTGACCTTTCTTATACCAAAACCATTACCGGTCGTTCCGCTCAATTCGCTTTGGATTTCTCCCAAGGTTTGCAAATCAACCAATCCTATAAAGCTTCCGTTGATGTTACCTATGTTTTAGGTAGCCAAGGAACCACCGCCACTTATACCTATTTCGTAGCCAATTTAATTGGTGAAGACTATGGTAAAATTGTGCCGGTCAATCCAGAGCCAGTTAACCCTGAACCGGTTAACCCAGTGACTCCGGTTGTTCCTCAACAAATTGATAACTTGCGAACCATCGTCAATATTACTGATAAAAGCAATGCTGATTATGATGTAATTCATACTGCTGCTTTGCAACAATATCCAACCGTGTCTTATTCCATGCCACGTGTCAGTAAGATTGAATTATTGGCCAATGGATCAGTGATTGAATCTTGTGTTGGTGGAAACTATTGTTCCTTCAATCACAAAATTTATAGCAATCCGGTCAAATTGCAAGTTAAAGCTTCTTATGTCTATGACTTGGATGCCAGCAACTATTCTTACTCTAAAACCTATGAATTAGGTACTTACAGTAAAGCTGTTGTAAATCCAGTGACTCCTGGTAGCAATGATCCAACCTTATTAAATCAATATATTTTGATTAAAGGTTCTGGTCCTCAAGTTTACTTGTTAAACAAGGCCGGTCATCGTTATTATATTCCTGCTTGGTCTGTCTTGAAATCTTGGTACCATACTGTTCCTAGTATCGTCCAAGTGAATGACGCTGAATTACCTCAATACCAATTGACCGGTAATGTCATCTACAAACCAGGTTCCTTAATTAAAATCGCTACTGATCCAAAATGTTACGCCGTTGATAAAAATGGTGTTCTACGTTGGGTCATTAACGAACAAGTCGCTCGTTCCATCTACGGTGCTACTTGGAATAAGAACATTCAAATCATTCCTGATTCTTTGTTCCCAAGTTATAGCTTCGGAGATAAGATTGATAGTTCTTCTGACTATTCAATTCCAATGTTGAGCGAAGTGGCTAACATGTATAGCAAATAGTCTGAACCAGGATTCGTCTGAATCAGCTGACAGACTATGAAAAAACACCCCGACATTAATCGGGGTGTTTTTGTTAATGGATTGTCATTGCGAGGAGTCAAATACAATAAGCGCACAGTCATTGCGAACTTGTTTCTGTCATGCCGAACTTGTTTCGGCATCTGGAATGTCAGTGATGTTTATGATGTAACCGAAAAACATCACTAACGTTGAGAATTGTATATGTTTTTAATAAAAGTTTAACAATAGAGAATAATCTCTTTTCTCATATTTAAGGTTTATAATCATATTTTTTCTCACCATTCCAGATTCCGAAACAAGTTCGGAATGACAAACAAAAAGCAATGGGCGACAACAAAATTTTATGCTATAATGTTCTTAATAATTGATAATTCATATGCTCACTGCAATCCACGATTTTCTAAATATAACCATCAACGGTTATCACCTGGGTGATGTTTTTTGGAATTTAACTTTGATTCTACTTAGCTATTATTTATTCTTCGCCTTAGGATATATCGTTAAAAATGTCAAAAGCAAAATTAAACATTTATATTTTTGGCTAGTCTTTTTTGTCTTTTATTTATTCCTGCCAAATACCCTTTACTTGGTAACCGACGTGCGTCATCTCTTGGATTATTGTCCGCGCAACAGTTATTTAGATATGTGTTTAAATGGTGCTTGGATAATTTTTTTCTTTTTCATTTACGCGCTTATCGGTTGGCTAACGTTTTATCATCTAATGGAAAAAATGTTTACCTTACTGAAAGAACAATACAATATTTACGTGGCTAATTTCTTTAGATATTTCAGTTTGATAATCATGCCATTAGCAGTATTGCTCGGACTGGTGAATCGTTTAAACAGCTGGCAAATGTTTAGTCATCCGGCACAAGTTCTGCACACGGTGGCTAGTTATTTCACGGAATGGCGATATCTTCAACAATGGCTTAGTATTATTATCATCACCATGTTAATGTATGCTTTAACTTATATTTTCCTTAAACAATTGGCTGCACCGACTAAATCAAGAAAAAAACTCTAATGGACAGCGAGCTTCTGCAATATTTTATTCGCAAGAAAATCAATGATTATTTAAAACGACAAAGCTACACCCGCGGGCAACTTCGCCATAAATTATTGTTATTGCCTTTTAAATATCCCCATCATAAATATTATCCGCACTACACCGCCGAAGCAGTAGATGTGGTTTTAGATAAATTTGTAGCTTCCGGATTAATCAACGATCAAGAAATCGCCATGGCTCGTTGTAATTTTTGGATGGAAAAAAGTTGGAGCAATCGTAAAATTTTAGATCAACTAAAACATAAATTATTTTTAGACAAAGAAGTTTTAGAAGAATGCAAACAACTTCTGAGCGATCGCGAAGAACTGGAATTCACCGATAAAATAAAAAAACAACTAAACGAAAAAATCGCCCGCTGGCAGGCAAAGAACCTGGACAAACGAGCGATTTCTCAAAAAATATATACCTATCTGGCGCAAAAATCTTATTCCAGCGATAGCATTAGATCGCTACTGAAAGAGATTTGGAATCACGACGATTAACGCTTAAAATTCTTTAAGGCATCTTTCAAACGTTTACCAGCTTTAAATTTAGCCACATGGGTTTCCGGAACCTGAATTTTTTCATTCGGACGTTGAGGATTAACACCACCACGGGAAGAACGATAACGCACGGAGAATGTGCCGAAACCGGCTAAAACCACTTCTTCGCCTTTGGATAATTCATCAATGAAAACATCGATTAAATGGTTAACCAAATCTTCTCCTTGGCGTTTGGACAAACGCATTCTTTGAGATAAAGCATTTGCTAAATCAGCTTTGTTCATAAGATCTACTAATTAATTATTGATTTAAAGTAAATTTTTAACGAGCGTATTCCACCACTCTCATTTCGCGAATCGCAGTCACTTTGATTTCACCCGGATACTTCAATTCTTCTTCAATCTTTTCAGCGATTTGTTTAGCTAAATTATGAGCAGCCATATCATCAATATTTTCAGGATTGACAAAAACGCGAATTTCACGACCGGCTTGAATAGCATAAGCTTTTTCTACACCAGGCATCGCCAAAGCGATTTTTTCCAATTCTTCCAAACGTTGAATGTAATCTTCAAAGGTATCGTTACGAGCACCTTCTCGAGAACTAGATAAAGCATCGGCCACTTTCACGATAATCGCTTCCAAAGTAGAAGGATGATCATCATGATGTTCGGCAATCGGCGCGATAATATCATCCGTCAAACCAAATTTCTTACCCAAATCTTTACCAATTTCCGGATGAGTACCTTGCACTTTATGATCCACCGCTTTACCAATATCATGCAATAAACCGCCTTTCTTGGCGACGGCCACGTTAGCTCCCAATTGTTCAGCAATCAAAGCTGATAAGAAAGCCACTTCAATGGAATGTTGCAAAACATTCTGACCATAACTGCTACGATATTTCAAGCGGCCCAATAAAGCCACCAATTTTTCATCAAAACCCACAATGCCCAATTGAGAAACAGCGTCTTCACCGGCTTTACGAATATCTTCCATGATTTCGTTACGCGCGGTTTCCACAGCGTCTTCAATTTTAGTCGGATGAATACGACCATCACTAATCAACTTCAACAAAGCACGTTTCGCCACATGACGACGCACTGGACTAAAAGCCGAAACAATAATGGTATTTGGAGTATCATCCACGATGATTTCCGTACCGGTCAATTGTTCAATGGCTTTAATGTTACGACCTTCACGACCGATAATACGGCCTTTCATCTCATCATCAGGCAAAGTGACATTGGTAGTCATAATTTCGCCCACCTGAGAGAAAGCGCAACGTTGCACAGCGATGGTTAAAATCTCACGAGATTTTTTATCCAATTCTTCACTGTTAACGTGTTGCAATTTTTTAATGCGTTGCACTAAAATTTCGCCATACTCTTTTTCCAATTTTTCCAATAACAAATTACGAGCTTCTTCTCGATTGTAACCGGAAATTTCTTCCAAGCGTTTTAAAGCATCTTGCTTCAATTGCTTAATTTGTTCTTTCATTTCCTCTGCCTTTTTCTTATTAACTTCCACATCCTGGCGAGAGGTTTCCAATTCCAACAACTTGTGATCAAACAAAGTTTCACGTTTTTCCAAACGTTGTTGTTGTTTGTTTAATTCTTCACGATGTCGGTCTTCTTCTTTCTTCGCATCCTCCATCAACTTAAAGGATTTCTCCTTGGCGTCGATTAACAATTTTTCAGCTTGCCGTTCGGCTTTACTAAGGGAATTGACACTCATCTGATGACGAACAAAATAACCGGTGCCAGCTCCACCTACTAGGGCAAGAGCAATCCACAAAAATAACATAAAATATCTCCTTAGACACAATGACACAGCGCTCCATAGCGTTTAAAACACCGTCTAGCGAATTCAAGCTTCCCGATGCCCAAGGCAATCAGTACTTGAATTTTTTAATATAAGAAAATGAGAAATATAAGCGGAAATAATCACTAGTAATTCAGTAAATTCCTTTGATTTCGCTAAACAGGTTCCAATACGAATAGCTCCTATGCCATTAATCATTATTAATTAAGGCTGTAATAAAATTATCATAATAATTGGAAGAAATCAAGCTAAGGTTAGGAATTACCTATCAAAATTGACAAGCGCAAAAAAATTTCATATACTGTTAAGCAACAAGGATCGGTGGTGTAGTTTGGTTAACACATCGCCCTGTCACGGCGAAGATCGCGGGTTCGAGTCCCGTCCGATCCGCAAATAAAAAAGGCCCGCAAGGGTCTTTTTTATTTGTGGTGAGGAAGCAAGCCGTCATTGCGAGAAATTCTCATTATATCGTGATTTACAATATTCGTAGGGGCGTATGGCGATACGCCCCTACAATCGTGACAAACACGTTCGGCGTCTCGCAATGACGGCACACCAAACCCCGATCCCCGCCCCCACAAAACATTGACATTTACCCAAAAACGTTATAATTTAAACATGAACAGAAGGGATTTTCAAACAACAAATTTTTGAAAAAAACGGAGGCAAACCATGTCCAAGTTTTATGTTGTCTATTTCTACCATTCTCCCAAAGACAATGGAAGGTACATCCAACTGGAGACGGTTTTCCATCTCCACGATGACGGCGAAGGATTCAACAACCATCGCTGTCAAAAAACCGAGGAGGGGCAATATTATTGTCCCGGTTGCAAACTAACTTTTTCACAAGAAGAAGTCAGTAAAGCACCACACCGAGAAATCAGCAAAGACAAAAATCACTGGGTGAAGACGTTAACTATTGGTCAACACCAAAAGAAAGAAACTGTCAGCCATGTCCATGCAGGAGAAGGAATCAAAGCTACCGACATTGATTCAAATGGATTGGATCACGTTTGTCTTGCCTGCAAAGATAAGCTTGACCTTTTTGCATGGAAAGAAACACTATACAAAACCAACAAAAAATTTTTTGCAGGCGTAATATCTGAACAAGAGGAAATGTCAGTATGGACTGAAATTTCCGAATTCATGGCAAAAAAACTGGAAATCTGGTTGCGAGATGGAAATGAAAACTTCTTTTTTCTGGATGACCAGTTCCAACTACTGCCAGCTAAAAACGAAAATGATGTGCTGTACTGCGGTAATCACCGTTTCTTGGACAATGATGACCGTAAGTGCCTGCTCTTCAAAGTGGAAGCGATTCTGACTCAGGACCTGATCGATCAGGAAATAAGAAAGGATCCCTTCCTTGCCACCGAAGATTTCCATCTGGAAATCCACATGGCTGATGGCACGAATGAAACCGACGATTCGCCGAGAATCGCCCAGAAACCAGAAACGTCGCGAAAAAAATATTCCACCCAGAAATTTTCCAGTGGCGATCTGGCAGCCGTTCAAGGAAAACCTGAAACCGGTGCAAAAAGCATTATACTCGGTGACAATCAAGACCCAATCATAATTCCCCAGGCCAGCGAGGAAGACCTCAATTCAGCCACACCCCTGCCCGAGGAAGCACACCCCTTGCTGGTCCCGGACAGCATGAAAGATGAGATCGGTAATGATTCTGATGAAGATGCTTGGGGTCCCAAAACCGTGATGGTTATGACTGACATTCCGAAAATGATCATCACCACTGAATGTGCTGAGGTCAGTGGCGAAATTTCGATGCCCACCATGACGGATGAAGCTAGCAACGCCAAACCGAAAGCCAGCTTTCCGCAAACGCTAGAACTGTGTTTGCAGGGAATTCAGCCGTTGAATGACGCGCTGAATCCGGAAAGCGAAACGCCCGATCCGATGGAAACGGCAGACAGCAATCTGCTGAGCGATCAGCAAATCATAGCCGATTCCGGATTACTTCCCATGCCCGACTTTTCCGAAACCGAAGATCAGTGGTTCGCAGAAATGGAACCGCCGGTGGAAGAAACGGCTGAGCCGTCCTCCGAGCCTGCCACGTCTACTGCTGAAGCACCCCTGCCCGAAACCAATGACTCGCCCGATGATGAACAAACGGTGAAAAAAGCGTTGGACAAGGCTCTGGCCGAAGCGGAAACAATGGAAAAACGCGCGCAGGCTGAAAATGAAGAAGCCTTACTCGCGAAACTCGCACAAACCGCAGCGGAAGTGGAACAACTTGAAGAAGTTTGTATCCAACTGATGATGCAAACTCAGCTGACAAATGCGAGCAACGCCACGTCCACCGTCGCTGAAGCAACGACTGACACGAACGAAGCTAAAGTCATCGAGCAGGAAAACACCATGCCACTGGGAGACGCTTCGTCCTTCGCCAAGGCTTCGGACGACAAGCCGGACGGTAAACCCACCGCGGTCCTGCCGACGATGACGGAACTTCCCTTGCCGGAAACCGATAATTCTCTCGCTGACAAACAATCAGTGAAAGAAGCATTGGATAAGGCACTGGCCGAAGTGCTCGTCACGACTGCCCTCCCGACAACAGAAGAAATGAGCAGCGATTATTCGCTGCCAGAAACGATTCATTCAGACAAACAGAAAAAAGGCGTTTCGCGCCATTGCTGGGAATGCAACAAGAGTATGCCGGCTAATCAGGCCTGCTCGGATCATGAAAAAGTCTGTCCGCAATGCGGACTAGCCTATCTGATTACCGAACAAGTCTGTCGAAACTGCCAAAGCGACGCTAGCCAACCCGAACCGGGCACGAACACAACGCCGAAACCGGCCACGGAAAACGCTCCCAGCGCGCCTAACAATGCTGTCTGGCGCGAAGCCATGATCAAAACGGCGTTGACTGGAATCGCGTTTGTCGTGGTGGTAATGTTGTCAACTGGCTTTGCCTGGATGATCAACTACTTTCAGCGCGATGATCTCAAGGACGAGCTGAAAGCTGCTGAACTACGCCGGGCTGAAATAGCCTCGCAGACCAACGAGTCTCAGGTTAAAGCTGATCTAACTCGTTTTGATCTGATGGAAACCAGGCAAGCTACGGAAAGATTACAGAAAGAACTTTCCGCCATGGAAGAACAAAAGAAACGCCTGGCGGAAGAAATTGACAGTCTGGAAAAACGCCAGGTGAACATTTGGGCGTGGCAAGCGGATGTGCAGGAGTTTCTCGTGAAAGCAAACAACCAACTGCAAACCAACTTCGCCAAGCTCAAAGATGAAACCAGAAATAACCAACTCGCCTGGCAGAGGCAGGAACGTGAGCGCAGTGATTTACACTGGAATGCCCTGTTCAAGCAAAACAAAGAGTTGATTTCCCAGCAAACCTTGTTTGCGAAAAAATGGGAAAATAAACTCCAAGAATTGCTAAAACAGCCATCCCAGGTGCAGGAACCGCCATTTGGTCTTGGACTTGACTTCAACGTCAGGACGAAAGCCAAAACTTTTTGCCCTGAATTCTTGCAAGCAGTTATCAAATGGCAAGCAGGGATAAAAAAGCAAGTTCAGCTGAAAATGGCTGAGGACAAGAACAAGAGGAAAAAGGAGGCAGCCACGCTCCTGGTGCTTAAAACGCCTCTTTTGTTAGATATCTCAAAATTCCTCACCCAAAACAATCCCCCGCTTGTGGATAAGTCTGCCAAGACGAGTCCCAAAACGGCTGTGGATAAGTCTCAAAAAACGCTAGTAATAAAAGCGGAAAAATCCGCAGGCAAACCAAATCAGAAAACTTCCAAAAAAGACCAGGAAACGGTCTATAAAATGGAAGATCTGGTTCACGTTTGGACCGGCCCGACCTATTTCTAGGGCCGAAACACAAGATCTCTGGAGACGCCCTCAAAAGCGTCTCTTTTTTAACCACTGACCGTGTCCACCGACTTGTCCTCCGAAGCTGGTACAACGAAGGAGGAAGCCTTTGGCGAAGGTGGATGAAGATGATTATACGGATGATTACACTGAAAAAACAAGGTTTTTCGCTTAAAATTACTTGACTTTTACTAAGGTTATATGGTATAATATTAGCATAAAACAAAATAGGTTCTTTTTAGAAACAACATTTTTCGGGCCATTGGCCCAGGAGGATTCTGTCATGTCCGAATTTGAAAACCCGAAACTCCCGAAACCCCTGCCCGGAGCAAAAAGTCAAAAAGCTCCGACCGACCCCCCTGCCAATCTGGCCGCCCCGGCCGATCCGGCCAAGGCTGACCCCGAAGGGGCCCCGCCGATCAGCCACTCGGTCCCAGTGACCGAACGCATCTGCGGATATCCCCAGTGCAACAAGGTCATGCCGACGGACCAGCCCTGCGACAAGCACGAACAGATCTGTCCGAACTGCGGAATGATCAACATCCGCGGCACGCAGGCCTGCATCAAATGCAAGTTCCACCTGCCCACCCTGCCGATCGTGCTGGAAGTCGCCGCCCCGGCTGCGCCAAGCTCCCAAGAGCTGGTCAGTGGTAGCATCACGCTGCCGCCGACCACGCCCACCGGGCTCTCCCCGGATGAAGAGATCATCTACGGCGCAGCAGAAAAGACTGAAGACGAAGCCAAGGCTGCTGAAGTGAAGCCGGTCCTCATGGCCGATCCTCCGCCGCCGCCCCCGGCCGACACCGTCAAGGTGCCGCCCCTGGCTCCCCCGCGACTCACGCGAGTCGAGGAACACGAGGCCGAGGCTCCCCCGCGGCTCGATGAACTCGACGCTGGGGAAGACGAACCCCCACCGGTCACGCCGCTCCCCGAAGCCGGCCCGAAGAAAATCGAATCCAACGGGATGGCGAAATTCCTGCTCCTGATTATCCTCATGACGCTCGCCGCGTGGATGGGTTTCAAAGTGGGCAAAGACGTGACGAGCCTGGAATTTGAAAGGGAGGCACTGGAATTTGAAAGGGAGGCATTGGATAAGAAAATAAGAGAAACGGAGAAAATAATCGCTAAAGTGGAAGCCCAACAACGACATCTGCTTTTGACGTGGGGTCCGCAACAGACGAAAAAAATCACCTCCGAGGTGAAAACCACGCCGACGACTCCGCCGCCGATGACTCCGCCAGTGACGACTCCGATGCACCCCGCACCCGAGAAGGAAATCACCTTCCGAGCCGAAGAAGTCGGCCACGTCTGGACCGGCCGGACCGAGCAATTCCTGGATAAAGACGACGACTAATCGTCTGAATCCTGGAACCCCCCCCGCAAATCCTACCCGCCCGTTTCTGGGCAAAAAAAATCAAAAACCCCTGAAAATTCAAAAACCCCCGCCGTGTTTGTTCACAACAAACATCGCAGGGGTCTTTTTTTATTCCAAAAATCCTAATCTATCCAAAGCTCTTTCGTAGAAATGCAAAGCCTTGTTAGCAGCGGACGGTGACAATTCAAAATAAGATTTGTGCACAATATCATTGCGCAAATTATGAGAAAACCAAATGTCTTTTAAAAAATCATAACGATGGCAGGCGCCGCGTAAACGTTCGCCAAAATCCGCACCGGAAAATTGCATTTTTTTGAAAACATAATCCAACAATTTATCAGCTTCAATAATCGCTAATTTATAAGCTTCCGGGCTTTTTTGTCCCCACATTTTACTAATGGACTTCCACTGCTTCATGGCATAAGCATCCCGTTGCGCTTTAATTTTTTTGGATTTACGAAAAATAAAAACGTAGATCAAAATGATCAACGCTAAAATAATTCCCACTAACACTGTCCAATGAATCTCAAAGGAAATAGGTATCATAGGCGTTATTTTTTATGGTTATTAAAACTACTATATATTAAATTAGCAATCGCTTCCAATTGATCTTCCCGCTGCCAAGCACTCATAAATTGCGCGCCCAATGGCAATTCACCGGCTGTATAAGGTAAAGGCAGACTCAAAGCAGGCACACCCAAAACATTGGCGCTAACCGTAAAAATATCTTCCAAATACATTTTTAACGGATCCATTTTTTCATCCAAACGGAAAGCTGGACCAAGAGTAGTTGGAATATAAAGTAAATCAATGTCTGTAAATAATTTTCGATATTCAGAGCGCAAATATTCCCGAGCTTGCTGCGCTTTTTTATAATAAGCATCATAATATTCAGCGGATAAAACATAGGTTCCCAAAATCAAACGACGTTTGATTTCTGCGCCAAAACCCTGCCCACGATTTTGCTTGTATAAATCATTTAAATCTTCAAAATCAGGACTGTGATAACCATAACGAATACCATCCAAACGAGCTAAATTAGTGGAAAGTTCCGCTGGCTGTAAAATATAATAAATGGCCAAAGCCAAATCTGCTTCGGGTAAAGTAATTTCTTTGATGGTCACACCGGCTGCTTGTAAAATTTTTACAAGATTTTGATACAAAGCCGCTTGGCCGGTTTTTTCAAAATATTCCGAAATGATACCCACTGTTAATTTTTTGACATCAATTTTAGAACCATCTGAAAAATTATATTTATAATCCAGAGTAGTTGAATCGTTGGTATCTTGTCCCTGCAAAACTGAAAAAACTTTAAACAAATCATCCGGATTAGTCGCCAACGGTCCCACCTGATCAAAACTGGAAGCCATGGCCACTACGCCGTAACGTGACACCGAACCATAAGTTCCTTTCAATCCCCACAAACCGCAAAAACTAGCTGGCTGACGAATGGAACCGCCGGTATCTGAACCTAAAGCTACCAAACAATGGGCTGCCGCCACCGCCGCCGCTGAACCACCGGACGAACCGCCCGGCACGCAATCGGTATTTAAAGGATTTTTCACCTCACCAAAATATGAAGTCTGATTACTGGAACCGCAAGCCAATTCATCCATATTAGTTTTGCCAATAATAATGGCATCAGCCGCTAATAATTTTTCAATCACAGTAGCGTTATAAGTAGCCACATAGGTTTCCAAAATTTTTGATCCGGCGGTGCACAAATTATTTTTCACTAAAATATTATCTTTAACGGCAATCACTGCACCGGCCAATGCTCCCATTTTTTCCCCAGCAGCGATTTTCACATCCAAAGCTTGGGCCTGAGCCAAAGCGTCATCTTCCAAAATAGTAATAAAATTATTCAAAGCAGCTTGCTCAGCTTTGACTTTATCCAAATAAGCATAAAGCAAATCCTCGGCCGTAATTTCTTTGGCCAATAAAGCGTTTTGGATTTCTTGTAAATTACTTAAATTATTCATAAAAAATTAATCTTCTGATTTAGTTTTAAATTCTTTATTGGCTTTAAAAACCGCTGGCACTTCCAAATAACGCAATTGCTCTTTGACGAATTGCTTAGACAAACTAGCCGTCGGCTCAAACGCGGCCACTTCATCCGGTTGACCTAAAGTGCTTGGCCATTCAGCGTAATTGATAACTTTCGCCGGCGCCTGCTCCAAAGTTTTCAAATAATCCAAAATCCGACCCAATTGTCCAGTATATTCGGTGATTTCCGCTTCGCTCAAATCCAATTTGATCATCGCGGCTAAACGCTCCACAGTTGATTTATCCATATATTATTTAATCATTTCTAAAAATTGATCCTCTGTAAGTATCTTAACGCCTAATTTTTCGGCTTGCAAGCGCTTTTGCCCGGCTTCTTCACCGGCCAAAACGTAATCCACTTTGGCACTAACCGAAGATGAGACCTTGCCACCAAAACTAACAATCAAATCTTTCACTTCTTCCCGCTGCCAATGTTCCAAAGAACCGGTAACCACAAAAGTTTTTCCGGCTAAAGCAGTTTTGATGGTTTGTTTATCCACGATTAAACGCACGCCCAAATCTGATAATTTTTGCCATAATTTTTCCTGATGTTTATCAGCGAAATATTCCACTAAACTAGCCACCGTATTCTCACCAATGCCATTGATGGCCAAGAAATCTTCAGTCTTCAACTGACTGATATATTTCCAAAAATCCGCCGGTGCTAAAGGCCATTTTAACTGTTCTCGCCACTGTTCCAACAAATCCCGAGCAGTTTCAATACCAACGTGTCTAATATTCAAACCGGCTAGAAATTTAACAGCGTTCAGTTGTTTTTTATTCTGCAAATTATCCACAATATTTTGAGCTTTTTTCTGGGCAAAACCCGGCAAAGTCAATAAATCGCCGGCACTTAGTTGATACAAATCATCAATGCTATCAAGTAAATTATTTTCCACAAAAACATCCAAATTTTTCTCACCGATGCCGTCAATTTCCACGGTTTTGATAAAATGCAACAAAGCACGACGTTGTTTGGAAAAACAATTTTTATTTAAACAATAAAGCAAAACTTCACCATCTTTTTGACTTAATTCTGAATCGCAATTTGGACAATGACTAGGCATTTTAAAAACTTTTTCTTTGCCCGTGCGCAGTTTCGGTAAAACCTGCATAATTTTAGGAATAACATCACCGGCTTTTTGAATAATCACCGTATCACCAATGCGCAAATCCAAACGTTTGATTTCTTCAAAATTGTGCAGAGTGGCTCGGCTGATGGTTGATCCAGCGACCTCCACCGGTTCCAAAATGGCCACTGGAGTAAGCGCGCCGGTTCTTCCCAGCTGTAAGACAATCTCTTTGACAATGGTGGTTTTTTCTACCGCTGGAAATTTATAAGCCACCGCGTAACGTGGCGTTTTTCCCACCACGCCCAATTTTTCATATAATGATAAATCATTGGACATAATCACTACGCCATCAATTTCATAGGGTAGATTCTCCCGTTTGGCGCCTTTCCATTTTTCACAAAAATCCCAAACCGCTTCAATGCTATCACAATACTCATCATGCTTGCCGATTCTGAAACCGAATTTCTGCATCAGTAAATGTTCTTCCTGATGGGTTTTTTGCCCTAAATCCGTAAATAAACCATAGGCTAAAAACGATAACTTTCGGTCCGCCACCAAACTTGAATCCAACTGACGAATACTGCCGGCCGCTAAATTACGTGGATTAGCAAAGGGTTCTAAACCTTCTTTCAAACGATCCCGATTAATGCGTTGGAAATTTTTCTTATCAATAAAAGCTTCACCACGCACTTCCACGCGCGGCGACGGGTCGGGAATAGACAAGGGAATAGCTTCAATGGTTTTAATATTTTGAGTCACGTCCTCGCCGACAAACCCGTCGCCGCGCGTGGCTGCCTGTTTCAAAAAACCATATTCATAAATCAAAGAAATGGCTAAACCATCCATTTTCAACTCGCAATAATAATCAAATTTTTGATTTGGCAATAAACGTCGCATGCGGCCTTCCCAATCCTGAATTTCTTCAAAGGAAAAAACATCCTCCAGAGATAACATTCGGCTTTGATGCTCAATTTTATTAAATTTCTCCAGAGCGCGCCCGGCCACCCGTTGGGTCGGCGAATCCGAAGTGATTAAATCCGGAAACTGCTGTTCCAAAGTATATAATTCGTGTTTTAAAGAATCCAAAGCAGCCGGCGAAATATCTTCCCGGTCATAAACGTGATATTGTTCTCGATAAAAATCAATCTCCTGGCGTAATTTGGCAATACGCTTTTGGGCTTCAGCTTTATTCATAATCATTATTCAGCTAATTCTTTAACTAAGGACTCTTCAGTAAAAATAACATAATTATACAAAGAAGACAAAGGGATACCACGGGTAATACTGACATTAATCGCTTGTTTGGAATTACCATATTCACCGACACCGGTAATATCCAAAAAATTTGGAATGTCCACCATATTACCAGTTCCATCCGGTCCGTCATAGGCGACCACCGTGACATTAGTCATATTATTATACAAAGCTTTCAATTTTACGGAATAAGCTTTGGTATTGGTGACGTTAACGGTATAAGTGGAAGCCGAAACCGCTCGCAAATATTCAGTATCAGCTTTAGTTGACCAATCAATGGTGGCGGCTGGTGTCCAGGAAGTCAATCGGATTAAAGCCCAGGATCCCACGCCTTCCCAATCAAACACCAGGGACGAAATTCCCGAAGCAGTGGCTGGATTGTCTTGATCATAAAATTCCAATTGAATACTACGCTCTGCCAAAATTTCCGCCAAACTCAAAGAAGGAATGACATCATCGGTGCTACGCGTCCATTCCACTCCATTGGCAAAAGTATCAGTGGTGGTACTGGCGGCTAGAGACAAATCAGTTTTGCGCGCATCATACATACCATATTCAATACCACTTTCCGCTCCATAATAAGAAAAAATAGCATCATCTAAATTTTTAGACAAACGCAATTCCGTCACAAAAGCAGTGGACAGAGCCACCGCCACGGCCAACATCACGGTCAACATAATCAAAGATAAAACCAGAGTATTGCCGCGTTTATCTTTTAAAAAATTATTCATAAAATTAACGTTTATAAATTTTTGATGAAACCGATGTTTGCATTTTCAAAACGATATCACCGGTTTTAATATCTTTTTCTTCCAATAAAATCACCACGTGCGGTTGTTCATTGGCCAAATAAGTGCCAGCCGCTTGCAAAGTAAAAGGATCAGCCGTCGGGGAAATATAAAAAATCAATTTGTTCACCGCTAACTCTTCCGGAGTAATCCGATAATCAGTGCCATTACGACGCACAAAAACATAACAATCGTTAGTGGTTTCACAATCTGTTCCGGCTAAACCAAATAAAGTTTGGGCTTCTGAAGTATCCAACAAAGCCAAAGTATCCGTAGGCACCGGCACGGTTCCACCATAATAACCAGTCAAACGATAATCAATATTACCCATACGCACTTCGCGGGCAATCATTTCCAAAGTAAAACGCATATCCGAAGAAAGTTTTTGATCAGCGTAACCCCTTTTTTCCACATTAAAAAATTGCACAAAAATACCGGACAAAGCCACCGATAACAATGAAAAAACCACCATGACCACCATCATTTCCGATAATGTAAAACCTTTTTTAGATTTCAACCAAGAAAAATTCATAAAAATTATTTCCAATTATATAATTTATCCACCAATGACAAAGTACTGCCGCCATCATTCCATTGCATCGCCGAAGTAACTTGAATCCCGACTTTTTTCTGAGCTCCGCAATCGCCAGCCGCAATAATTTGTTCGTTACTTTCATCGGCATCACGACAAATAAAATCAATGGTAATTAACCGTTTATATTCACTGGCCGGACTACCGCCGGTCATATAAGCGCTGGTGACATACAAATCCGTTGTGCTGTCTTGATATAAAATCGTTCCAGCGGAAGAAAAATCCGTCGGCGTATAATTTAAAATATAACGATTATTAGTAGCATCAAAATCCAAAGCCAAAGTATGATCGCCAGCTGAATTTATACCCGAATCCCACTGACAACAGGTGGCTGTGCCCCCCGCCGTCGTCCAGTGACTACAAGACCCGCCCCAGGTCGGACAACCGTTCAACCAATTACTATCCCGAACGTTACGCACCATCTCAATTCCTTCGCGTGCCAAGTTCAACGCGATAATCTGTTCGCGATTGGCTTGGGCGGCTTTCACCAAATAGGTCATCAAATTTAAAATACCCACCAAAGCAATACTTAAAATCAACATGGCCATCACCAATTCCACTAAACCAAAACCTTTTTTATTTTTAGTCCAAGATAAAACCATAAAATTAATAGGAAATTTTTCCACTGAAAGTATTAAAAATAACTTCATCACTTAGAGTTGTGCCAGCATCCAAGACAATGGTGACGCTATCCGCTGAACAATTGCTGTCACCGGTACTGGCATTATCATTATCATAACAATAAGTTCCTCGAGGCACCGGCGAAATAATAGTGCAACCATTAGTAGCGTGGCAGGCCGTAGGCGTGACCGAAGCCAAATCAAAAGTCACTTGGGATTCCAAAGTATTAGTGCTAAGAGTTTCCCCACTATCCCAAGCTTCATTGCCATTTGAATCTTGAAAAACTTGATAGGTTTTATTATCAGAAATGTAAATACCATAAGCCGCCGGCACTACGCCGCTTTGCATTTGTCCGGTCATGGCGTTATTTTGCACTTCGCGCATGGACACTGCCAATTCCAAAATATTACGTTTCAACTGCGAACGTTTACTGTTATCACCCACTGCCACCAAAGCGACACCGGTTAAAATCACGATGATAATCATCACCACCAATAATTCCGCCAAGGTAAAACCTTTAGTATCTTTTAAAAATTTCATTTTTATTTTTTTATAATCCTAGAAGTATTTTTATTATATCAAAAAATTAACAATTTTACCAAAAAACCCATCAATCATTTTGACGGATATTTCCGGGAAAAAACTGTAAACCATTAAACCACTGATTAAAAACGGTCCCAACGGTAAATATTTGATTTTTTTACGTTTGACCAAGTAATAAATCAACAAGGCGAACAAAGCGATAAAATAACTATACAACAAAACATAAAGCAAAGCTTTTAGGCCCACCAAGAAACCAATCAATGCTCCCAAACGAATATCACCGCCGCCAATATCTTTGCCATGACTTAATAAATATAAACCCAAATAAATGCCGGCACCGACCAAACCACCCAAAGCAAACTGCCACCAGGTCAACGGTTGCCAAATAATTTGAGCAATTAAAATCAAAACCATGGCTGGCAAAGAAAAGCGATCATAAATATACTGATATTTTAAATCATAGACAAAAATTACCACCAAAAAGCTGAATAAAATCAACCAAAATGTTAAAAAGCCATAACCGGCAGCGGCGAAACGCCACCACAAGGCCACAAAACCCAAACCAGTTAATAATTCAATCCAAAAATACTGCCAAGATAGAGCCTTACGACAATAACGACATTTGGCGCCTAAACTCAAAAAACTCAACAAAGGAATCAAATCATACCAAGCCAATTGATGCTGACAGTGATTGCAAAAAGAACGCCCCTGCCAAAAACTTTGGCGTTGGTGCGTTCTTTCTATAACCACGTTGAGAAAACTGCCGATGGCCGCGCCGGCAATAAAAAACAAAAATATTGTGACAGCAGTTAATCCCAGCATCTCCTTGTAATTTTAATTTTAATTATTTGACAGACATCTTGCCGGCGATTTCATCAAAAGCGCCTTTATAAGCAGGGAAAGATTCCTTCATGGAAGTACAGGTCAAGATATAATGATTAGTTTCACCTTTCGTCAAATATTGAACCCAGGATAAACCGTATTCACCTTGCACACCGTTATAAGCAATGTAATAACCTTCTTTTCCACCGACTTTAATATCACCACGGCCGATTTCTTCATAACCGGTGATAAAAGTAGATAATTGAGCAACGCTGGCATCAAAATAATCCTTAACGGAATAATCAGAAGCTTCGGCGCTGTCATCTAAAACCACATTACAATTTTCAGAAAAAATATCGGTTTCTTCAAGAATCGGTGATAACACCGCCACTAAAGTACCATAAACATTTTCTTGCATTTCCCAATCTTTAGGATAGGACAAATTGAAATTAGCATGTTCATATTGAGTCCATTCGGAAACAACATAAGGAGCCATTTTAGTAGCGCTGGTGTCAGTCGCAGTGTCGGTAACAGTGTTAGTGCTTGGAGTGACAGTGGTATCGGTGCTGGTTGTATCTTTAGAGCCCAAAGAACAAGCGCTAAATCCGAAGACCAAGGCAATCACAGACATACTTAATAAAAACTTGGATTTCATAAAGAGAAAATTATGAATAATTATTATTTGAATTATAGCATATTTATGATTTTGGGAAAGGGTTTTGTTTTTATCGAATTTTTTTGCTAAAATAAAGACAGAAATAACTACTTTTAAAAACAATCCTATGCCAGCCAATTCCAAAGGGTTTTCCGTGCTGCCTTTAATTATCGCCATGGCCGTTTTGCTAGTCGGTGCGGGAATTTATATTGTCACTGCCAAACCGGCAATGTTTGATTTCATTAATGACAAAATAGCTTCCATCCGCACTCCGGAATCATCACCATTAGCAGGTTTAAGCGCGGCCCGGGATTTGACCGGCACTTGGGGATCCAGTTTATCCGGCAAAGGTTTGGAAATATATGGAAAATTTGATATTCCCGGCAGCGTCACCACTATTTATGAACATGGTGATATGGAATTAATTATTGAAGACATGGAAGACAATATAGCTTATGGCCAAATGCGTTACTATAATCTTTGCGCCAGCGGCGAAAGCATTGTTCCTAATTACGGCACCATCAAAGTGCCGGAAAATTGTGTCGCAGATACTGGTTTCGCGCCAGTGGAAATTAAAGTTAGCGCCAGTCACGTGGATTTTGGCACGATCAATACCAACGGCATGTCATTTACCATGCAAGGTGATTTCACCACCGATTTAATGTCCGGAACTATGACCGCCACGCTTCCCCCTTACGGCGAACTCAAAGGAGAATTTCATATTCAGCGGAAGGATTAGGAAACGTAATCATTGTTCAGACGGTGTTTCATTCGATAACTTTCCCAAAAAATTTTTCCCACTAATCACTGATTTTTTTGTTTTCTCTTCCAGCTCACAGCGCGCGTGTTTGGCAATCGCACCACCTTGCTTGGCAGGAATCTTATTGTCTTGAACTCTGATTCGTCTGATAAACTGATGAACTATGACGGATCCAATTTATGTTTTTTATTTAAAAGACGTTTAAATTCTAATTTTCTAGTACCAAAATTAATTAATAAGCCTATTTCTAGATTATAAGCTTCCAAATAATTAATTGCTTGGGCCAATTGAACATCCTCTAAACATACAATTGCTTTCAATTCAACCATTATTTTACCATCAACAAAGAAATCAACCCTTCTGGTTCCGACATCAACATTTTTATAAATCAATTGCATTTCTCGTTCTCTAATAAATGAAATCCCCATATTACTTAGTTCAACAGCTAATGCTCTTTGGTAAACCACTTCTTGAAAACCATTGCCCATAGTTTTATGAACCTCCATCGCTGCTTTTATTATTTTTCCGGTTAATTCTGAATATTTGTATTGCAAATCAACAAACATAATTAACAAATACTATGATTTAGAATTTCACAGTCTATCAGTTTATCAGACGAATCAGAGTTCAAGACAACTTTAGCGAGCCAACGCTTAAACGGCTCTGCTTTTGGAGATGGGACTGATTGAATAATACGTAATAAAGATTGCACGTCCGCAACATCTGTCATATATTTTTTACCATCCGTTGCCAACAATTTCAGTTGCCGACAAATTGTCGGCAACTGAACGCCATCTTCAAATTTCATTCGTTTTTTCATTAAATGCCAATAATCTCTCGGTTTATCACTATCCGTCAATACTCCAACCACATCCACCACCGAAAAATACCACTTTTGCTCTTTCTCGTCCCAAACACGACGAATTTTGGCACCATTAAAAATTAAAAAACGATAAGGATTTGCTTTCCATATTTGTATAAATCAATAATAAGATGAATGTATTATAGCAAACCGAAGGTTAAATTAACGTAAACTTTTCGCGAGTTATCCACAGACTCGTTAATATAAATAAGTTCAGTTGGTTACAAATTGTAACCAACTGAAAAGTCACGACACCTCAACCGGTGACAAGTTGTCACCACTTCATGCATATTTCAGTTGTCGACAACTGCCCGAAATAATAATTCCCAAACCGTTACAATTTGTCACGGTTTGAACAATATTCACCATCATCTTCATCCACCTTCGCCAAAGGCTACGGTGGACACGGTCATCCCCATCCACCTTCGCTAAAGCTACGGTGGACACGGTCAACGGTCATCAGCATCATCCATTGCAATAGCGGAATCAGCATCAAGATCATACTCATCCATCAAGTCACTGACGCGCGCGGCGGCGTCCGCGTCCAAATCATAATCGTTCATCAATTCCTGCGCCTGGGTGGCATCAGGATTATACCCGGACAAGGGAAACGGATCCGCTAACAATGCCGACTCATCGTCCATACCGGCATCTAGGGACGCTTCTTCCAAATCAAAATCATGAGCAAGATTTTTCTGCTGGCCGGCCGGGGCCTGAGCCTTGGAACTAGCAGGAACGTGGGGGGTAGGCATAGGAGGATTAGACATAAAACTTTTTATAAACTTGTTTAATTAAAAACAAAGCATAATCGAGGTCTTCACTGCTTCTAATAACATAACGACAATGTTTTCCCCAACCTCGTTTTTGCCAAGGAATTTTTTCCAACAACTTTTCAGGATCTTTCAAATCTTTTGTTTCAACACGAATCAAACCCAATTGAAATTTATCAGTAAAAACATGAACTGTACAAATGTTCCATTTCAGTCCTTGGATTTTAAAACCAATATAATATTTATTAATATTTTCCTCAATTCTCGAATCGATTTCAAATATTTTTTCTTTTAAATCATCAAATAAATCTCGCATCACTTGTCGACCACCTTTGAAATGATCATCCACTGAATATTTTACTATTTCTCTACTGACATTTTCAATATTTTTATCCTTGGAAATAGTTTTGATTGATTCCGTTGCCTGACTTGATTTCAATTGATTATAAAGGATGGTTTTATTATCAAACATTTTAGCCTCCCATAATTCAATCGGCAAATCCTTAAAATTAATGGCATTTTGTTGATATGCCGTAAAGGAATTAGCAATAAACATCACCCTTGATTGCGACCAATCAACATCCTCTCTTTTTAAATTCTTTTTCATTTTCTCGTTATACTCTAAAATAAAATCCGCCTTGTTATTCAACATCAAAGCCAAATAAGTATAACCTTGATCAACAATACTGATACTTCGATCTTTCTTATATTCTATAATCACAAAAGATTTCGTTTCCGAATCAAAAGCTACCGTATCAATTCTAAATTGCTGCAAAGAAAATTCTGAACTGATAAAATCCAAAGCAAAAATTGTTGATAGATTTTCTTCCGTCAATTTTTGTAAATCTTTTTCAAGCTTGATCGGGATTTCCGTAATCAAAGTCAATTTTGATTTTTGTAAAGAATACATTGGCATAGAATTGTATTTATGATTCTAAATTTAATTATATTATTGTTTTTAAAAATTCAACAAACTCACTTTTCTCAAAAACAACCAAATTCCTCAAAGAATTTAACTCTATTAAGTCAAAATCCTGCAAACGAAGCACATAATTAATAAGCCGTTCCAACTCCTTCTTCTTTTTTTCTGTATTAACAACCACAATTGCCAAAGCCCCAGAAACAGAAGCGTTAATCAAACTACCAAAAGCATGTTTAGAATTACTGTTAAATTCAATTTCAATTGCCAAATAACAACGACCAAATCTGTTCCAAATATTTTCTAACTTTTCCCGATCATCTAAAAATTGTTCGCGTAATTTTTTGGTAAAAGCATGTTTCACCATCTTTAATGAATTATCAGTACCAACGTCTAAATTCGGGTAAAAATTAAAAGGTCCAACCGCAACATCAAGACGAGGGGCATAAACATTTTTATGATTATTAAAATGGCTATCATACTCAACAGAATCCCATTCTTTACGAACCAAATCTTTCCCGAAAATATTTTGGAGTAATTCAACTATTTCATTTTGATAATCAGTTGCTTTCATAATATAAAATTAAATTATTTCCCCTCTACGCTCCAATCCTCCGCGAATAATTTGGCTTGGGATAAAACGGTTTCGGTGGCTAATTTGGCTTTATCTGGTGGGAAACCAAACTTACGCAATAAACGTCGCACTTCCACGCGCAATTTAGCTTGCACATTCTCTTTAATTGTCCAATCTACGGTGGTGCTGGATTTTATTTTTTGCACTAAAACTTTTGCCAATTCCACCAATTGTTTATCACCCAAAACATCTTTGGCACTATCATTATCAGCCAAAGCGTCGTAAAAAGCCATTTCGTTTTCCGATAACCCCAAATCCTCCATTTGTTTATCCGAATCCTTAATATCTTTAGCTAATTTGATTAATTCTTCTAAAACCTGAGCGGTTGTCAACAAATTATTATGATAACGCTTAATAGTTCCGGCTAACATTTCTGAAAACTTTTTGCTTTTCAATAAATTTTTCTTGGCTCGTCCTTTAATTTCATCATTCAAAATTTTCTTTAACAATTCCAAAGCCAAATTACGATGTTTCATATTTTTCACATCGTTTAAAAAATCTTCAGATAGAATGGAAATATCCGGTTTGGAAATTCCAGCGGCATCAAAAATATCAATCACGCCATCAACCACCACCGCCTGATCAACCAACTGACGAATGGCACTTTCAATTTCCGTGCTACTACGTCCGGTTCCGGAACTTTCAAATTTTACTAAACGAGCTTTGACCGCTTGAAAAAAAACTAAATCCTCCTTGATTTCCAGAGCTTCCGCTTGCGGAATAACCATGGCAAACAATTTACTCAACAGATTTACTTGTTGTATAAAACGATCTTTGCCATTTTCCAAAGACAAAATATGTTCTTCCGCTTCCAATAAATATGCCAATTTTTCGCGCGTAGCCAAATCAAAATATTTTTTATAATCAAAACCGTGAAACAAATCCTGTACAATTTCAAATTTTTCCAACATACTAGCCACTGCTTCGCGAATATCCAAAGTCGGCTGACCTTCACCGCCACTTTCGGTATAAACAGCCAAAGCACTTTTCAAATCCGAAGCAATGCCAATATAATCAACAATCAAACCGCCCGGTTTATCTTTAAAAACACGATTAACGCGAGCAATCGCTTGCATCAAATTATGTCCGGTCATTAATTTATCCACATACATCGTATGCAAACAAGGCGCATCAAAACCAGTCAACCACATATCACGGACAATCACCAATTTTAATTCATCATCCACGTCTTTCATACGTTTAGCCAAATCCCGACGATCTTGCTTATTGGTATGATGTTTTTGCCAAGAAGCCGGATCACTGGAACTGGAAGTCATCACCACTTTAATAACACCTTTCATCTTATCGTCGTTGTGCCATTCCGGTTTTAATTTAACAATTTCTTCATACAAAGCCACAGCAATCCGACGACTCATACTAACAATCATCGCTTTTCCGATAAAAGTTTTTTGTCGCGCTTCAAAATGTTCCACAATATCTTTAGCCACCACAGACAAACGATCTTTATGACCAACCACAGCTTCCAATTGAGCAAATTTCGCTTTGGCTTTTTCGGTAGCGGTCGCTTCTTCGCTTTCCATAATACTTTCCAATTCTTCATCTAATAATTCCTTTTCTTCTTCTTTCAAATGAATTTTCGCTAAACGAGATTCATAAAAAATTCGCACAGTGGAACCATCTTCCACTGCCCGCTGAATATCATAAACATCAATATAATTACCAAAAACCGCCGGTGTAGATTTATCTTCCTTTTCAATCGGTGTACCAGTAAAGCCGATAAACGAAGCATTAGGCAAAGCATCACGCAAATATTTAGCATTACCATAACGCGTTTGCAAACCTTGCTCCGTGACCACCGTGCGCCCAGCAAAACCATATTGACTGCGATGAGCTTCATCGGCAATCACCACAATATTTTTTCGATCAGATAATAAATCAAAATCTTCCCCACCATTTTCCGGACTGAATTTTTGAATGGTGGTAAAAATAATGCCACCGCCGGAACGTTTCAATAAGGTTTTCAAATGTGCTCGACTTTCCGCTTGCACCGGTTCTTGACGCAACAAACTTTGAGCGGACGAAAACGTTTGAAACAATTGATCATCCAAATCACGACGATCAGTCAAAACCACCACTGTGGGATTATTCAAAGCTAAAACCAATTTTCCCGTATAAAAAACCATTGATAAAGATTTACCACTGCCTTGTGTATGCCACACCACCCCGATTTTTCGATCGCCATTATCCGCTGTAGCTTTTTTACTTGCCAACAAAGCTTTATTAACGGCGTAATATTGATGATAGGCGGCGATTTTCTTAATTAAAGTAATTCCACTCAGCCCAGTTTCCATATCCGCACCTTTGACTCGTTCAAAAACCGTAAAATGTTTAATTAAATCCAATAAAATTTTAGGATTTAACATACCAGCCACTAAAGTTTCCAATTCCGGGGTGTTTCTGTTTGCTTCTTTTTCACCATCCACACTTTTCCAAGCGACGAATCGTGACCAAGGAGCGGTAAAAGTGCCAACGCGTGCTTCTAAACCGTCGGAAATCACCATCAAAGCATTATAATAAAACAATTGCGGAATAGCAGTGGTATAATTTTGCAATTGTTGATAGGCATTGTGCAAAGTAGCATTTTCATCGGTGGCGTTTTTCAATTCAATCGCCACTAAAGGCAAACCGTTTACCAACAAAACTAAATCCGGCCGGCGATTAGTATTTTTATGATGAACCGTATATTGATCACACAATAAAAACTCGTTATTTTGGATATTAACGAAATCAGCTAAATAAACCTTATCGCCAATTATTTGGCTATTTTTTAAATACTCCACTTCCACCCCTTCGGTCAAATACTTATGAAAAGTCTCATTATTTTCTTCCAAATTCTGACTGGGTAAATTCAAAACCATTTTCAAAGCTTGTTCCTGAGCCACAAGCGGCACTAGCGGATTTAATTTAGCAATCGCCGCAGCCAATCGTTCTTTTAAAATGACTTCCGTCAAATCCGGGCGTTCCAAACTCCAATCATCCGGGCTAAGATGTTGATAACCTTGCTCGCTAAGGAGTTGGATGGTGAGTTGTTCTATGTTAGATTCGTGCATAAAAATTTTAATATATTATGAATTAATTTTTTCTAAATTTTCAGAATTATGATTATTTTCTGAATGAAATTTTTTCTTATAATAAGATGATAGAAACAATCCAATTGTTGTTATTACATTAATAATAAAATAGGCATACAAAGGATCATCAATCAAATAATCTTCTTTAGTTTTGCCATGCATAGATGTTTTTTCTGATCGCAATGCTTCTATATTTTGAGATAAATTCAGTAATTTGCTACCGATATCATTTATTTCTTTAAGTTGATCAACACCAGGATATAATAAAAATTTCTTTAAAATTTCTTCTGTTAATTTATACAATGTATCCTTTTTATTAATATCGGAAGAAACAACCGCATCGTTTAGTATTTCTTTAATAATACTTTCCAGTGTGGAATTAGCCAAACCTATCGCCAAATCAGGATTTTCTTCTACGTTTTTAAGCGCTTTTTGAAAACATTCATAAATATTTTTATTGTCCTCAATAAATTCATTCTTAAAAATCGCTATTCCTGGAATAAATCCTGGAGTTTCCACCCCCAAATCAATTGCAACTTTAAACAATAATTCTTCCGACATCCCATGTAATGTCTGCGCCAAATCAATATTTCCATCGTTTTTATTATATATTTTAAAATTTTCCGAATATCCAATATAATCCCACTCTTCATTGTGCCATTTTTTAATATAAAAAGTTACATTCTTATAACTAGAATAAGTTTGCCAAACGGCGACTTCAATGGAAGAGATTAAACTCATTAAATACTTTGGAGATACATTTAACATATAATATTTATATAAAAATTAATTATTATTATTATTATTATTATTATTATTATTATTATTATTATTATTATGTAATCTTAATTCAGCTGAATCAATTAATTCTGAATAAGTTGTAATTCTAATATTTTTATGAGTATTTTTTAATTCTCTATAAGCTAGATCTGCATTTTTTTCATAATTTTCCTTATCAATCCTTTTCTTGTTTTTTACAGATAATGCATTGTAATCTTTTGCAATTCTATTATGGGCGCCAATCACAATTAAAGCTGATGGTCTTGTTATATTTAATTCTGTACTCCCGCCGATCTCTCCTTTTATATAGTCTCGTATTGTTTTCCCGTTTATTTTGTATTCATTATCATTATCTTTCAATATTGTTGTTATATATCGTTCCGCCTGCCCAATTGCCACCGATAATGACCTTGACGGAAAAAATTTATTTCTGCCACTATCAAAATCGAGTACGATTTCATCCGATCTTTTCAACTCTACTATTTCAACATCGGATAAAATATCTATTAATATTAAATCAAATTGAACCTTAGATGGTCCACCTATTACATATTTATTAGTATTTAATAATTTCGGCACACCGAATATAATATTTTGTCCATAATCTGTTAATATCTTCTCCATTAAATGCTCGGGACCATCAACTGTATTTTTATTATATTTAAAAAATTTTTTACCAAATTCTTTGGCCTTAACCCTTGTTAATTTTCCCTCATCAATTATTTCTCTCAATGCCTTCAATAACCAACTAACCTGTTTCTCTATTTGTTTTGTTATAACGATCTCGCTTGACTGTCCTGCTGTTACCTTATTAAGTAATGAAATTATATTTGAATCATCTAAGATATTACTTATCATTAACTCTTTAAGCATTACTGAATAGTCTTTTTTATAACTAAAATCATTTAAAAATTCAATTTTGGGAAAATAGTTTGTTAAAAAAGGAAGAAATCTACTACTTATACGTAATTTTGCATCAGACTTTTCTTCAGAGACTATTATATATAATATTTTATATAATTCCGGAGACAATGATAAAATATTATCTTTATAACTAATTTCATTTCCTATAATAATTTTGTTTATATCAAAAAAATTCCTTAAAATATAATAAATTGCCTTTGTTTTGCTAGGTGGTTTTAATATGTTGCTGTTCAAAAAACCCCAAGTCACATCTGTCAATAAAACTTCTGTTGAAAAATCTTCTTTATATATTGGATAAACATTTAAAACATTTACACCCTTAGGCTCATATCTTACCATAACCAAATCATCATTTTTTATTTCAAATGACATTAATTTCTCCCCACTAAAGCAAATCGATTTTTCTTCATTATCAAAAGAATATCTTTCATCATCGTTCTGAGATAAAAAATTATTTACTTTAGTTTTCCATTTTTCAGCTACAGTCTTTTTCATATAATTAATTTTTAACCCTCACCTCACCACTCATTAATTTTGGCAATAATATATCACGATTTTTTGATAATGTTTTAATTTGATAATAGTTTTTCAACACCTTATCAAATAACAAATCAGCTATTTTCAAATATTCATCTAAAAGTTTATTTTCAGCAAAAATGATATCAATATTTTCTATTTGTGAAGGATTAATATTTGGTTGAGCGCTACCATATCCCATATTTAAAATTTTTTCTTCATAATCGTTCGCCATTAAAAAGAAATAAAGGAAACTATTCCATTTTTGATATTTAAGAAAAAATTTTCCTACTCGCTGATTTAAATATAATTCATTTTCATATTCAGGAACAACTCCTATTTTACCTGTTGTATTTCCCGACATAGCCAATACGATATCTCCTTTACTAAGTTTAAAAAACTTAACTCTTTCTAATTTTACAATCTCATCCGCTACACTTGAAACTGAGGATAAATCGACTTTCCCTTTTCCTTGTAAATCTTTAATTTTTAATACTTTTTTATTATTTTTTTCTATAAAATCATTGCTTTTAAAAGCGTAACCTGATTTTAAATTAGTAATCTCTCCCAACTTCCCAACTCGCCAACCCTCCGGTAATTCCTCCGGATTATCAACAGAATATTTTCCAAACCACTCTTTAAACAAATTTTGCCCGATTTGCTCCAAAGTTTCGTTTTCCTGGCGCAACAATTCAATTTTATCATCCAAAGAGGACAAAACCGCAGCAATAGCGCGTTGTTCAGGGAGGGGGGGAAGAAAAATAGGAAAATTGGCTATTGAATCAAAAGTAATTTGAGGGAAAGTTCCCGATCTTGATTCTGCTATGTTTTGAAATTCCCGTAATATGATATTTGAAGTTATAAATTTATAAATAAAACTCATATCTATGTTTTCTTTCCCCCTTAAAACCATAAGTTTAGTGGATGCAACTGAATTCGAACTATCAAAATTTACAAACATATATCTTTTGTTTGCAGGCCTTATCTCACTAAACAAAATATCATTTTTTTGAAAACTTTTTTTAGCTTGTCCTGGTAAAATCGATATATCAGATAAATTATTATGTAATAATTTTCCTTCTAAAATATCACCCGTATTCAAAAAATGAATTTTCTTTGTATTTTTGAAATCAAAAGTTTCGGAAACCGGAAAAACAACCTCCCCCAAAGTCGCCGCCTTCCAATCGCTAGGTTTTGTGTTTATGTTAAGCATATTATTTTATTTCATCTAAATATTTAGTTTCCATAACACTTTCCTCATCACTTTTACGATAAATTAATGTAAAAAGCATTCGTCCTCCAATATCCTGATAAATCAAAACGCATTGCCAATTATATAGATTAATGTAATTTTTAATTTCATCAACATTACAAACAACCTTTTCCGTTTGATAAAAATCATCAACATGCAATTTACAACTATTATTGCTTTCTATGATCTTCAACGGAAATTTCAAGTTTAAAATCCTTTTTTCGTCTTCTTTTATGAATATATAAATATTCAAAGCAATGTTATTATAACAATTAATATCATATTCATTCATATCTCTTAAAGTATCATGTGTTTTCAAAAAATCTAACACCCCCGACATTATTAAAACCGGGCGTACAGCTGATATTAGCTGCTTATCACTATTTTTTCTTAATTTATAAGTTTCTATTGTATAGCAAACCAATATTACAACACCAATAATTGATGCGATTTTAAATATTGTTTCCAATATACCGCCATCTGAATCTAATAATACTAAAGTAAAGTCATTTAACATATATTTAAATTATTAATCAACAATCTTCCACCTATAACAACCGGAATTATCAATTTCCCCCTTTCGTCCCGGCTTCTTATAGAAAAAATATTGACCAAAAGCATCACCATAAGGCCATTTTTTAACCTTAACATCTTCAATTAAAGCATAATGCCCCAAACTATCAGACCAAGAATCTAACCTAACCTTAAATGGTAAGTTTTCACCATTTTCACGCCATAGTTCAAAAATATTTTTCTTAGGTTTAAGATCTTTACCATCAATTAATTTTTTATATGCCTCTTTAAATCTTTCATTGTAACCAAAACGCATTTCATAATTACCCCACAAATAACTTTGCACCCTTAACTTTTTAATGAAATTCTGGTATTGATTTACATCTTCTTCATACAATACCGGAACATTACCATAACCAAAATTATATTTTTTAGCTAATAAATCAAATTCGTTATGCAATTCTTGGAATTTCTCCTTAACAAAACATTCGCACCAAGATATTTTTAATTTATTTAACATTTCATCTAAACTCAAATCCTTACTACACAAAAAATCATAATCCAACAAATAAACTTGTGGGTAATCTTTTATTAGTTGATCATAAAGAAGAGATGATTCGTGAGAAAAAGTACAATATGCCTTTGACTTGAAAAATTTTTGTTCCAAAAACCTTAAAAAACCAAAATCTTCGCTAAAAAGTTTTAATAAAATTCTCACAAAATCCTTATATGTTGCAAAAATCTCTTGATTTTTATCAGGAAAATCAATCTCCATTTTTTTTAAATATAAAAATTTTGCAAAAGAAACATCGGCTTCACCAATTAATTTAAATATATTTTGTATTTCCATAAACAAACACACAATTTATAAAATCATATTCTTATCTTATCACCAATCCTAGGTTTTCTAAAATTTTCCTACAATTCAAACCCCACCTTCCCCAACTGCCTCTTAATCTCCTCATTCAATTCCGCCTCTTTCGCCATTTGCTCGGCTAATTGAGTGGTTAAAACCTGCATTTTATCTTCAAACTTAATACCATCATCAAGTTCATCTTTAATCCCCACGTAACACCCCGGAGTTAAAACGAAATTATTTTTTTGAATTTCCGCTAAACTGGCGGATTTACAAAAACCTTTCACATCCTTATATTGATTTTCCTTGGCACGCCACTCGTGGTAAGTTTTAGTGATTTTTTGGATATCTTCATCAGTAAACGCTCGATGAGTTCGATCTTGCATAAAACCCATTTCCGAAGCATCAATAAACAAAATTTCACCGCTGCGCTTGCGGTCGCCATTACCGGAACGCTTACGCGACAAAAACCACAAACAAGCCGGAATACCTGTATTATAAAACAATTGTTTGGGTAAAGCCACAATACAATCCACCAAATCAGCCTCAATCAAATTTTTACGAATTTCTCCTTCGCCACTGGTATTAGAAGATAAAGAACCGTTAGCCAAAACCGTGGACATTATACCGTGCGGTGCTAAATGGTAAATCATATGTTGCAACCAAGCATAATTGGCATTGCCGCTAGGCGGGACGCCATATTGCCAACGCGGATCTTCTGCCAAAATCTCCTGTCCCCAATCACTTTGATTGAAAGGCGGATTAGCTAGAACATAATCAGCTTTTAAATCCAAATGCGCATCTTTCAAAAAAGATCCCTCACTATTCCATTTAACCTGGCTACCATCAATTCCCCGAATCGCCAAATTCATCCGACACAAACGATAAGTGGTTTGATTGCTTTCTTGGCCATAAATAGAAATATCATCAATGTTTCCTTGATGTTCTTTTAAAAATTTTTCACTCATCACAAACATTCCACCACTACCACAAGCCGGATCAAATACTCGCCCTTTATACGGTTCAATCATTTCTACCATTAATTTTACAATGGCTTTTGGGGTATAAAACTGCCCGCCTTTTTTACCTTCAGCATTGGCAAACTCACCTAAAAAATATTCGTAAACTCGTCCCAAAACATCTTTTGATTTGGCCGCTTCTGTTCCCAAAGCAATATCCGAAACCAAATCAATCAATTCTCCCAAATTTTTCTTATCCAAATTCGGCCGGGCAAAAACTTTTGGCAAAATATTTTTCAAAGTGTCATTTTCCTTTTCAATCAATTCCATGGCTTCATCCAATTTATTACCAATATCAAGTTGTTTAGCTTCGGACTGCAAATATGACCAACGAGCTTTCATTGGCACCCAAAAAACATTCTTTTCCTTATAAAGATCTCTTTCTTCCAATTCATCCTCAATCGCTTCGGCGCGTTCTTTTTCATCTTCCACATACCACTCACTTTTCGGATCTTCAAAATCCCGACGAATCTCCGCCCGACGGTCTTCAAAGGAATCAGAAATATATTTTAAGAAAATCAAACCCAGCACCACATGCTTATACTCAGCCGCATCAATGTTTTTACGCAATTTATCAGCTGTTTTAAATAGCTGCTGTTCAAAATTAACGATTTTTTCAGTTTTTTGTTTAGGCATATTTTTTAAATTTTAATAAAATCTAACTATATTCTATCACTTTAAAACATCTTAGCAACTATAAAAATCAACCATTTCAATAACAAAAATATTATATAAAATAACAAATTCTTCTCCATTGAAAAACATCCTTTTCTTTACTTGATTTTTAATACCAAAAAACAGAACGTCAAGTTCTGTTCTAGTTTTTGTCCTTAAACCAACTCTTCACCTCACCACGACATAGAATTTGTAAATGATTATATGAATAAACGATTCTACCGTAGGGGCGAATAATTATTCGCCCTTTAAACGTCGATAAATATTATATGTAATTTGAAATTTCATCTGTGGTTTATCGCCGTTTTAGGAAGGGCGTATGGCTATATGTTTTTACAATGTTTTATTTTTCGTTTTTGTGTGTTTAATAATGTAAAACAATTGTTTTTGTTACAAGGGCGAATAATTATTCGCCCCTACGGGAGAAATTAAATCCCCATCCCCCCATCATCTTCATCATCTTTATAATCATATTCATCAGTGGTCAAAAAAAGCGGCTAAGAGATTCCATCTCAAGAGACGCTCGTAAAGCGCCAGTTCCGAAGAACCAACGATTCACTTGCAATCTCTTAGAATGAAATCTCCCAACCGCTTTTGCGATTAGTTGATGTTCAACTACATAGATATAGTATCATGAACCTTAGGATAATGCAAGATGTAGGGGGTGAACTTAGTTCTTCTTTTTTGCTTCGTTTTTGGCTCTTTCTATCATAAACTTAACCCCTTCGGACATATTCTCAGTAATTAATTTAATCTTAGGGAATTTTTGATGAAAAACTCTAAAAATCTCATCCGCGAAAGCCTGCCCAACCATCGGCACATTATCAAAATCAAAAACAATGCTGGTAAATTTCTCTAAACCATTAATAATTCTTCGAGCTTGGGAACGAGAAACATGCACGCCGCCAATCGTGTATAATTTGATACGAATTTCCGTTTTATCAAAACCAAAATCTTCATTATCCGTTAAACTGGTGTATTTATTAAAAATCTCTCGCAAATGATTTTCCGAATCCAAAGAAATACTAAAAGAAACCCGTGTTCCTTTTACATTTTTGATATTATTCACAAACACATCTGGAATATCATTATTTACCAGCAACTGATAAGTAAAACTATCTAAAATAAATAAATCCCCAGCCTTAGAAGTAAAAAAGATACCTTCTCCAGAATGAGATTTGGGCATCGTGGTAGTTTTTCCTTTCAAGATATCTTGAATCGCCTCCAATTCGGACTTTAAACCCTTTTTCTTCATCACATTACGGAAAACCCCCACTCCGGCATCTTGAATCACAAAAGACAACATTCTGCCCACCACCGAAACGCTAACTTTCACACGATCAGATTTGGAATGTTCGATGGCATTATTAAGCATTTCTGAAAAAGAATAAGCAAAAATACTGCGAATGTTTTCAGGCAAACTGTTGAAAATCGGCAAAGACTGCTCCACTTTATTTAAAACAATATGTTCTTCCAAGTTTTTAGTGGCAAATGATTTTTCATATTTGATTGGCAAATCAGCTCGGTAAGCGGCAATATGCTTAGGTAAAACATAAAAAACTGAACGAGTGGTCCCGAACTTCACCAACCGCCCCATATCCACCAAGGTTTTCATTAAACGACTCAAATATTGACGGGAAACCGAAAACTGCTTAACCAAACCAGAAATCGTTATTTTTCCATCTTTCTCGGCAAGCTCTAGAATCTTTTCTGGGCTAATCATATTTTTAAGCTTATTATTCTTAAATATATAATACCTCAATTGTCAACCGATTGTCAACCAAACAACCATCGATTGTCAACCGATTGTCAACCAAAAAGTTTTTATTGTCAACCAAAATCTCCTAAAACCGTCCTAAATCCAAATCTTTATTAAATTTGATTTTATTGACGAAATCCGGCATGTGGCTGATCACAATCAGCGCGCCGTCGTAGTTATTAATGGCCTCGGCGATTACCGGAATATGTCTAAAATTAATATGATTGGTTGGCTCATCCAAAACTAATAAGCCCGGTTTCATCAAAACCAAACGAGCAAAGGATAATAAACCTTTTTGTCCTTCGGATAATTGCGCGATGCGGTTACCCATCAAATCACCGGTGATTAAAAAGCCGGCAGCAATAGAGCGCATCTCTTGAACATCAGTGCCTTCGGTCAAAACACTTTCCAAACTATCAAAAACTGTCTGATTATAATCCAAAGTAGCAAAATCCTGACTGTAATAACCAACTCGGGTTCCCGGTAAAATCTGGGTTCCTTCCTGTTGATTCACCAAAGCTCGCAACAAGGTGCTTTTACCAATACCATTCGGTCCGGAAATTAATAAACGATCTTTTTGTCTTAAAATAATTTCCACCGCTTTGCTAACGGCTTCATGATTTTTAATAATCTTCACGGAATCAATGGTTACGATATTTCCAACGATTTGCTGAGCCGGAATAGTAAACTCGCGAATGGTTTTATCCTCGCGGCGCACATCCACTTTATTTTCTTCCATTTCTTCAATTTCATCTTGTAATTTACTGGCAAGTTTACGCATCTTACCACCTTTATGAGCAAAGAAATTGACTTTCTCTTTGTTGCTCAAAATTTCCTTTTCCAACTGAGCGTTTTTCTTAATTTCACGTTCAATGCGTTTCTGAATTTCATCCACCACCATATAATAATCGCCCACATAGGTTTCAATCTTTTTGGTAAAGGCATCCAAATAAATAACGCCTTCGGTAAAACAATTCAAGAAATCAGCATCATGGGAAATTACCAAAACAGTTTTATCATAGGTCAATAAAAAGCTAATCAAGTGATCAATGCCGGCTTTATCCAAATTGTTAGTCGGTTCATCCAATAATAAAATATCCGGATTTTGAATCAAAGCATAGGCCAATAAAACGCGCGCCTGTTGTCCGCCGGACAATTCGCCCACTTTACGATCATAGGGCACATCCAAATTAACAGCGTTCATCACTTTACTGATTTGGCTTTTGATATTACCAGGAACAGTCACAAAGGCTTTGCCAAAATATTCTTCCAAAGTTAAATTCAAATCTTCTTTGGCGATCATTTGCTGAGCCGTGCCCACTAAGGCATTATTGGTAATAAAAACTTTTCCTTTGGTCGGTTGCAACTCTCCGGTAATCATTTTGAAAATCGTGCTTTTCCCAGAGCCATTTTGACCCATTAAAGTGATTTTAGAACCACTGTGGATACTAAAACTCGCCTCATCCAAAAGCGGTCGTTTTTCAACGTATTCAAAGGTTACTTCATCAAAACGCAAAATTACTTCGTCAGCCATAAGATTTATTTAATTTAAAACATTGTGAGATACTATAATCTCATATTTGTTGGGAAAAGTAAAGGTTAAAAAGGAAATAAAAAACCGGAATCTCCCTAAGGAAATTCCGGCCATGACACACTCCTTTCTGCAAGTTGAATAACGCCACTTGCGAGCATGAAATACTACTCTGCCTCCGCTGCCGCAATGGGAGTCGAAGGTTCCGACACACGCCGCTTTTGGTCTTTTTCAACCAAGTTGCGGTAGGACTCATTTTCCTGAAGAAGATGAGCGTGCGGGGCGTCACCGATGAGTTTGCCCTTCTCAAAGAAAAGGACCTTATCACACTGCGCCAGATGCTGACCGAGGTTATGCGTAACAAACACACAGGTCAGATCTTCCATCGCCAGCAACTCATCCATGATCTGGTCGGCGGTAGTGGCGTCCACGCCGGTATCCAGTTCATCACCGATGAAGACTGATGCCTTCAACTTGAGAACCCGGTACAAAGCGCGAGCGATGGCGAAACGTTGACGAATGCCACCGGAAAAATCACGCCCGCCGAAGTCTTCGCCGATTTGCGTTTCCAGCACTTTGGGAAGTTTTTTGATTTCCTCCTCCAGCCTGACAATCCGCAAAACCTGCCAGACCAAGTCTTCGTCCACGGGCTGTCCCAACACCGAGGAAGCGATTTCTTCTCCCACTTTGCGGCGGCTGATGTGTCCACCATCGCCCTGGGAAACCTTCACCGCTTCCGAAAACCAATCCGCCAGCTTGAGCTCGCGCAAATCAATCCCATTGACCAGTACACGACCGGCGCTGGGATCATACTCACGCAAGAACAACGACAGGGTGGAGCTCTTCCCCGAACCGTTCTCACCGATGATGGCCACTTTTTCGCCGGCACGAATGGTCAAATTCACGCCGTTCAAAACTTGCAGCCGATCAGTATCGTTCGGATAGACAAAATCCACGTTCTCCAAGCGGAGCTCGTGAAAAGTCTCATCCAATGACCGCGGATCAGCACTGCTTGCAATCATCGGTTTCATCTGGAAAAATTGTTCTTCCAGCAGAATAACGCCCTTGGCGCTAAACCACTGATCAGCGATCCGCTGGGATAACATTTGCAAGTTTCCCATGAACCGTTGAAAAGAATTTATCACCACAGACAATGTGCCGATAGAGCCGGTTACCAGTAAGATTGTCCAAGTAGCATGCACCAAAACACTTACAAAACCGACAAACATCAAAACCTGAGTGAATGTCTCCCAAATCGTGATATTCTTAACCACGACAATATCTCTGGTTTTAATGGTTTGCAGCCGATCGTTAATACCAAACAACAAAAACGGTGCCTGTAACCACTGCTTGGCCATGTTAAAAAAACCAGAATTATGAATAGAGTTATTTAAAACTCCGACCTCTTTTCTGATTGGCACGAACTCTTTATTCAATGCCCAACGTTGAGACACCGAACGAATCCGGATAACCATTAATGGTAATACAAATACCATCATCACCGCTGCGTAATACGGTTGGACCTGAAGAATAGCCACTAAAGTGGCAATCATAGGAAGAAGAAATCGCAACATCTCCATAACCTGATTGGAGAACTCCATGCGAACTCCCCATCCGGTCGGCAGATTACTGATTTCCTTATCCAGGTCATCCAACTCCTTACTACGACAACGCGCCACGTCAAACGTAGACCGATGACTCAGTTCAGACATTCGTTGATTCACCGACAACTCGCGAAACCATAAAAATGTAACATAACCTTCCAAACGACCTACGACCGTATCAACAATCATGAGTACAGAGAATAATCCCAACCAAAAGCCAAGATCACTCTTCAAAAAGCCCATGAAATTGATAGTCGTTTTTCCCATAATTTGCGTTTGCATGGCGTCAAACCACTGGCCCATCACGTAGATGGACAAATAGGCAAAAATACCACTAAACAACACCAGTCCCAGACGGATGGCGGTCAAGCGTGGCGCACTCTGCCAAGCGAAACGCAAGGCATAGACAAACGACTTGCGCATCGTAGACAGATTATCGAGCCAACTAGTCTTTTCATTTTCACTCATGATAAAACTCCTTACGGTAAAAACCGTTGTAAATGTGAAATTTTCAAAAAACTTATTAGGCCGCTTGCCTAATGATATATTATATCACAAAAATAGGCTTTTGACAAGCGTTTTTAGGTAAAATAAGAGAAAAATCCCATTTGTAAAAAAAAAACGGTCAGATGCAAGCACCTGACCGAAAAGACATGAAACTTTTTACCACCTGCCACGAAAATCGTGGTCAAATGGATTTTTTGTCCTAGATTAGGACATCATCTTGACGAACGCTTCCACGGTCGTCGTGATAGGATATTTGACCTTTTTGGAGTTCCAGGAGAACCGGCTGAAAACGCCGCCTCCGGGCATGGTGGAAACCACCACATCCAGACCGGGGGTCTGGGACTTCAGGAACATGGACCGGAGAAATTCGGCGTCGGCAGACAGGATCATCTCCCGATACGCCCGAAGCTTGGACAGGCTGACGACACAAAGGTCGCAACCAAAGCCCTCACCATCCGCGAGTCCTTGAATGATACCTTCCGGTGCCGCGGAATTGTCACCCAGGTAGAGAATCTTCTCCCCGAGCTTAATATCCAGCAGAACCATCTGACGGTATTCCAACGTGTGATTCGGTTCGTCCACCGCCACCAAGGCGTTTTTCATCGTTTCCCGGTGTTCACCATCGACGAATAACTCGATGGTCCAGGTGTTCGGCACCGAAACCTCCTTCATGGGAAGGAAGTGAATCGACCGTTTTTCCACACCCGGCACACCACCTTTGGCAGCCGCTTTTTTGAAGTTCGCCGCCACGGTCGCCAGGTTGGATTCGGACAGTGCCTTTCCGGCAGGCACCGGAGCGAAGATGACTTCGTCGTTACCCATGGTGCCGAAGAAAACGATCTCTTCCAGCTCTTGGTAACAGTGCGGCTCCATGAAATCGTCCATACGACCGGCCGGCATCGTCAAATAACCGGGATCGCTCGGAGCACCAGAACCGCGCTTGAGAAACACGACCTGAGCATCATCCCAGTTCTTCCCGAGCCCGATCACCGCTCCACCAGAGAGCAGCATCCGCGTGTAAATTCCTTCCGGCGTCCGGTTTCGCTGAGCCACGATCTCCTTGATCGTTGGGAGTTTCCCCTCGATCTGGTCGTTCAGCTTGACCAACGAACCAGCGGCAGTCAAGAAGATTCTCACTTCCCGCTTCTCCTGATTGACATTGACATTGCCAATCAAAAAATGCTTGTCCGTCTGTCTCCCCGTCCCGAGTAAATCAACAACAACTTGCGGTATCGACATCTTACACCTCCACTGTAATAATCCACGATGGGAATATTACAAAAAAAGACAAAAAGACCAATCCCTTTCGTCTAAATATAAATAACCACATAAAATAATGAATGTCAAATGAAAATTGTCACGCCTCGCAAAAAGTACTATAATAAATTTTAAAGAATCTATAAAAATTCAAAAATGAAAGACATTTTTACTTTTCCAACAACAAACACCGGGGAACAGGAAAGTCGCGAATATAAAGAATTTTTGCAAACTTATCTAAAAAAAACCGAAACCCCATTTCAGGAAAGTGAAGGATTTTTATTAATTCCTGCCGAAAATGTCACAATTACTCCTTATGATAAAAAAACCGGAGGTGGTTTGATTGAAATCAAAGAACCAGAACAAAAAATCGGCATTGATAAGTTCAACATCCGGGATAATTTTGAAAAAAATTACCCTCGGGGAATAAGCCAAGCCTCTATCCAAAAAGAGAATAAAATATTTGCCGGCGAAGAAACCACTGAAAAGCCCTTTCACCCAACCTTTCCTTTACGCTTCTGTTTAAACTCCATTAAAATTTTTGAAAATGCCAAAGAATCCTTTATTTTGTTGCCGATAATACCACATAGCGGACAACAATATGAAGAACATTTAAAATTACCAGGTACCAGCATGATTCGTGGAAACCGTTTTCCTCAAAGCAATGAGTTGTTAAAATTCGCACGCGCCAAACAAATTGAAATTCCAAAAAAACAATTTGATAAAGACGAACCGGTTTTTAGTCCGGAACAACTATTCAAAACCGGTATTTGGACAGTTAAATTCATCAATGACAAGGGACGGTATTCACAAATTTTCAATTGCCATTTGTGGCGTAATCAAGAAACCGGCACCTTAGACGCTTTTATAATTCGTAAACAATATGTTTTTCAGGATATTAATGATATTGATTTCCAAGACAAACTTTCCAACGAATTGGGACGCGCCAACGCTTTAGTGTCATTAAGTGACCTTCTACGAACAGAAGAAGGTCAACCACTCCCATTGAAACATTTATATTTAGGTGAACAAAAAATTAAAAAGCTAAATGAATTGCCAGAAAAATATCGTTCCATGTTTTCCCAAAACCAAGAAGACGAATTCTATCTCAAAGAAACCAAATACACTCCACCAATGCGAGCATTCTTAAAATATGAAAAAAAAGTAATTGAGAATAATCCGGAGTCAATTGAACATGTGGAAAGCAGTGCCCAAGAATTAAAAAGAGCCATTCGACAAAAAATCGGTGAATTATTTGAAAAATTGGTCAGCAAGGCTCTAAACATTGCTCCGAACAAAGACCTCATTACCCACCGATTGAATAAAAACGTTAATTTTTCTGAAATTCTGAAACCTTATCCAGATGATTTTAAAGACTGGGCAAAAAATTATATTGAAACTCATCACGCCATTGTTCTCAAACCAGATTTTATTTTGGATGATGGCACTTTCATTGAAGTCAAAAGCGGGGAATATTTAGACGCCGAAGACAATTTAAATCAAATCAAAAAAATGTTTTTATACAAAATCTTGAATAACTCAAAGAATAATATTCGGGTCATTAGTCTACAAACAAACAATCAATTACTGAACCTTCCCGGCGTGACATTTGAACAAATTGAAAATTCCGACTTGAAAGACAAAATCGATCCCGAAATTTGGCAAGAAATCCAAAACTGGAAAGCAAAATTATAGGGAAAAAATTGCCGTAATCGCCGTAATAATACCTAAAATAATACCGGGAACATTAGCAACAATAATTGGCCAATCCTTTTTGCTTTTAAAAAATCCATAAGAAAACCACGCCAAACAATTAATTGTCGTAATAATTGGTAAAACCACTGATCCCGGTTGCCCGCTAATGTTTAAACGAATCTGATCAATGTAGGAAACAAACATGGCAATCGCCAAGATTGCCAAAAGTCAAACAAGAGAAGCTCGGGGACAAGGATTTACCGATATGGTAAATATAAATTTTCAGTAATTCCAATGTTCTCCAAAAATTTTTGATCATGGGAAATCACTATCAAAGCGCCTTGATAATTCACTAAAGCATTTTCTAGCCACTCAATACTATTTAAATCCAAATTATTGGTCGGCTCATCTAATATTAATAATTGCGGGGCATTGATAGCGGCAAAAATACAAGCCAAAGCCGCACGAATTCTCTCGCCACCGCTCAAAATATCCACTTTTTTAAAAACCGAATCTCCCATAAATAAAAAGGATGAAAGCCACTGGCGCGCCAGATTTTTATCCATACCGGCATATTCACTGACATTTTCCAAAATATTTTTGCCTTTTTGTAAAATTGTCGCCGATTGATCTAAATATGCAATATTATTCACCCCCAATACAATACTCCCACTACTCGGTTTCAAAACTTTCAGCAATAAATTTACCAAAGTGGTCTTACCAGAACCATTATTCCCTTGTAATGCCCAACGCGTCGGTCCATACACTGCCCATGAAAAATCCTTAAACAAAAGAGCCTTATCATCATAAGAAAAATTTAAGTTTTTGATTTCAAACACCAATTTTCCGACTGGCACTTTGGTGGCAGTCAAATCCATATTGATAAATCCTTCAAAAGATAAATTTTCTTTAGCTTTTTTCAAATTCTCCACCGCTCCGTCTACCCGTTGCTGATAAACCTGCTTGATTTTTGACAAAGTCCGATCACTGGTATCCCTTTTTTTATTTAAAAGCATTTTGGACATACCCGCTTTATCCCGATTCTTTTTCCCTCTTTCTGATTTCTTGTTTTGTTTTTCTTGATTGATTTGTGCTTGTGTTTTAATTTTTCGCAATGATTGTTCCGCAGTACTAATCTGCCGCTGCACCGATTCCATCAATAAATTTTTCTGCTCTTGATAATCATTATAATTACCACCATACAAATAAATTTCTTGATTACGAATTTCCAACACACGATCCACCAAAGACAATAATTCCCGATCATGACTCACCACCAACAATCCTCCCTGCCAATTTTTGACTAAATCATAAATAATTTCTTTCCCCACACGATCTAAATTATTACTCGGTTCATCCAATACCAAAAAATCCGGTTCTTTCAACAATAATTTAGCAAGTAAAACTTTCATTCGTTCACCACCACTCAAAGTATTCAAAACCCGGTTAAAATCAATATTGGATAGTCGCAGTTGTCCAAAAATTTTATTCAAACGATCAGATAAATCCCAATCATTTTGCACAGAATCAATTAAAGATTGATCTTTAGTACCCAGTTTCAATGCTTCCAAGGCCTCAATCTTTTCTTTCACATTAAGTGCTTCCGCCACTGTTTGCGTTAGATCCAAACAATAGTCTTGTGGTAAATAAACGATTTTTCCTTGTCTCTGAATAAGGTCGGTACTGGACGGCAATTCGCCCACCAATAATTTCAAAAAAGTACTTTTACCACTGCCATTAACACCCACCAAAGCGGTTTTCTCATTGGAAAAACCAATAGTGACGTTTTTGAAAATTAAAAAACCATTGTCTGTTTCAAAAGAAACATTGTTAAAAGCAAGTTTAAAATCTCTACTATGTTGATTACTCATGAATTTAAAATATTATTATCTTATATGATAACTTTTTCACTGCCAAAAGTAAAACAAAAACTCGGGGACAAGGATTTACCAAAAGCAAATCAGAAGCTCGGGGACAAGGATCTTCGCCTCGCTGTCGCAACAAAAGCTTGCGCCAGCTCCTTGTCCTGGGCAGCTATCAACGGCTCCTATTCGTCGCGTTGATAGACATTCGCTCGCTTCGTTTAACCTTCCGGTTAAACTCGCGGCTCATTGCTGCCCGTTCGAATCCTTGTTATTCACAAAGCAAAAAACCAAACACCTCCCATTTTTGGGAGGTGTTTGGTTTTTTGCTCGGGGACAAGGATTCGAACCCTGATAAACTGGACCAGAACCAGTTGTCCTGCCATTAGACGATCCCCGAATAATTTATTGGTTCATTATAAAGAGAAAACGAAAAAAAATCAATATGAAAAAACTAATAGAATTCCTACCGTAGGCGAGATCCCGGGTTCTTCGTCCCGACATACGGGACTCAGCCCCAGGATGACAATGCGCGCGGGAACGGAGTTTTTTGGTGGTACCTTTTGTTTGCACAAAAGGTACCGAAAATAAATTTCTTTTTTTATTTGTAATGATGTTCGTGAATTATTATTTCTCCCGTAAGGGCGAATAAACAACGTCGCTTCACATCATTAAATATACAAAAACAAAAAATAAAATCATAGTCCATCAGTCCATCAGACGAATCAAAGTTCAAGACTGATACAAATCCACCGTCTTCTTTACCAAATCACGCCAGTGATAATTTTTCAAAATATGATCTTTGGCACGACGGCCGATGTCATCCACCAGTTGTGGATAATTAAATAACATTAATAATTTTTCTTCCAAATCATCAACATTCTTGTTTTCAAAAGTCATACCATGATGCAACAAGACTTCCAAATTAGCCGGAATATCCGAACCTAAAACCGCCCGACCGTGAGCCATTGATTCCAAAACCACGAACGACAAACCTTCCATTTCCGAAGGCAAAACCACGAAATAAGCATTGCTGTAAATTTCTTCCATGGCCCGACCATACAAATCACCGGTAAAAACGATTTGCGGATCATCCTGCGCAATTTCATATAATTTATTAACATAATCATCAGTAAACGCCGAACCGCCAACAATCACCAATTTCTTTGAAGTACGTTCTTGGATTCGTTTAAAAGCTTTTAATAAATATAAATGGCCTTTGACCGGAATCAACCGACCGATAATCACAATAAAACCGTCTTTTTCCAAACCAAATTCTTTTTTGATTAAATCCGCTGGCACGTTGCGCAATTCTTCCACACCATTGGGAATCATCGCGGTTTCTTTATTATAAGTTTCCAAACAATAATCATGTAAAAACTGCGAGACCGTAATGGTTTTATCAGCAAAACATAAACTGCTGCGCTCCGCTAATCTCAACATAAAGCGCGCAAAAATCCCCCATTTCTGATGATAACGATCAATACTATGAAAAGTAGCGATGATTTTATATTTTTTTCTGAAAATAAAACGATAAATCTGAGCAATCCAAGCCAACAATGTTGGACCGATACCTTGAAAATGAATGACATCATAATCTTGGCGCATGGCGTGCCAGGTAGCTAAAAAAACATGGGAAATCGTATCCAAATTTTTGGTTTTGATTGATCCTTTGTAAATAATATTAATACCCTTATCATTAATTTCCGCCGGTGCACCATTTTCTTCATTATACCAACGTCGTGCATACAAATAGACCTGATGATTGTAAATACGCAACCATTTTACTAAGAATTCCACATGGCGTTCAATACCGCCGCTATGTGCTGGATAACCTTTTTGCCCAATAAAGGCGATTTTCATATTTTTATTTTAAATTTTGATTCACATTGTGTTGTGATATTTCCTTCGCCAACGCGTAAATTTTCATCAAACCCTGATAATATTTTCCCGGGGAATGATAAATTTCCACGTAAGCGCGAGCTTTTTGTCCCCATTCCACCAATAACGGTTCATCACCGTAATACAAGGCGATTTTTTGTGCCAAATCCAAAGCATCACCAGGTTCAAACAAAGCACCACGTTGCAGATTGCTATCATTTTCAATTAATTCCGGAATACCACCGATGCGACTAGCCAAAACCGGTTTACCCAAAGCCATCGCTTCCAATAAACTCAAAGGACAATTTTCATAGGAAATACTAGGAACTACCACCAGGCGACTGTTACGAATCAAATCCCGTAACTCTTCACCTTGTTTATAACCCAATAAACTGACTTGTTTTTGCAAGCCATTTTTACTGATATATTGTAGCAAATTTTCCAACAATTCACCAGTACCGACAATCTTCAAAGGAATCTTTTCCGGCAATTTTTTCAAAGCTTCCAACAAAGTGAATAAACCTTTCTCTTCGGAGAGGCGGCCGACATACAATAAGCCATCACCCAAACGTGGGCGGCCGTCCCAGGAGAATTGTTCCAAATCAATAAAATTCGGTAAAACTTTAATTTCATTTTTAATACCACCCTGACGCAAAGTTTTTTTCATAAATCGCGAAGGAGCGATAATCACATCAATGTTATTTTCATAAATCTGCCATTTTTTGTGCAAAGTCATTTCCGCTGCCAACAAAGTACTACTTAATAAACTGCCTTTGTGACAACGATTTTTAATAATCTGGGTATAATCACCCTTAAAACATTTCTTACAAATCTGCCCCTGGGACAAACAAGAATAATTCGGACAAACCAATTTATAATCATGAGCAGTCATCACCACCGGCAGATTAAATTCCTTTTTTAGAATAGGTAAAAAGGATGGTGACATTTGATGATAAATATTATGAAAATGCACCAACTCCGGTTTAGTTTTTAAAATCAAGTCTCGAGCTTTCTTTTTAGCCTCCGAAGAATACAACAGATGAAAAGCCGCTTTGATTTTTCTAAAAGGATTTAAAGATTTTCCATAAAAATCCGAATTCTTAATAAAATATTCTTGATATGGACTAGCAAAATTTTTGTCCGACTGCATACTGAAAGGAATTATTTGATGACCATGCTCGCGCAACAAAGCCGCATCGTTAAAATAAACGCTTTCGGCGCCACCTTTCAAATAATAATATTTATTGACGTGAAAAATTTTCATAAATCCAAATCCAATTTTTTTGTTTCTTTATTATAATATTTTATCGCTAAAAATGCGATGGCCGCCGGCACCCACAATTTCGCACTATAATAATTAGTATTAAATCCTTGATAAAAAACCGCTGACAATAAAATGATAATGGATAAGCCCAAAACGATGCGACTGTTTTTATCCGAGCTGCGCCCAAAAGCCACGCTCAACTTGATTAACAAGTAGCTAAAGAATCCCAAATAGGCGAACAAACCGAACAAACCTTGTTCACTGCCAACTTTTTGCAAAACACCGTGGGCATCAAAAGCTGATCCCAAATGATCAGTGTACATGGGCGTTTTTTCCAAACGATAAAAATAAGTACCAGCACCATTGCCCAACAAAGGCTGTTCCTGCCACAAAAAATAAGCGAATTGTGTCATTTCCCAACGTCCCCAATTGGATGATTGGGCGGTATAAGTATTGAAAGAATAATTGACCATATAAAAAACCAACGGCAGCAAAGCCAAAGCGCTGATTAGCAGGCCCAACCAAAATTTAGCTGGTAAATATTTTTTAAATAAATAAATGCCCACCGAAACGCTCAAAAATAAAGCCAGCCAAGCGGTACGACTAAAGGTCAATAAAGTGATCAAAGTCATTCCCAAAATTAAAGCGAACAAGGCCGCGCGGATTTTAGCGTTTTTATTAAAATAAAAGAGCATAATACTTAACGGCAAAAGCGCCAACAACAATTCGCCCAATAAATTTTGATTCCAACCCCAAAAAGCATAACCGAAAATAGGAATCGGATGCGCCCGATGAATGTTTTCAAAAACCCCCAGGAAGCTCCACGCGCCCATAGCAAAGGCGATAACTCCCAAACCCACACTAATCCACAAAATTCGCGTATAATCGATTTTTTGCCTGGCTAAATTATAAACCGGCAAGAAAAATCCCACATAGGAAAAAGCCATTGGCCGTAATAAATATTTGATTGATGCCAAATACCAAACATCGGCGTTTGGCAAAGCCAAAATGCCAGAAAGCAATAGTAGAACGATAAAAATCCAACCGGGAAATTGCGGTTTCCAGCTTTTATCTCCTTGATAAAAATATTTCACCAAAACATTTAAAGCCCACGCCCCTACAGCCAATAACGCCAGGATGTCAGACAACGGTAATTCAATCAAACCGGCACCGACAAACTGACCCAGGAAAGAATCCGGCGTAATGGCGTAGGTCCAGTTCCAAGCAATGGCCGGAAAGAAAAAAACCAACGCATACAAAAAATATTGGGGTTTCAATAATGCCAAAATCACAAACAAAATTCCCAAACCAAACAAAATCGGCAGCACCGGATGAACAAAAAACAAAAACGCCGCCACCGCACAGGCGCTGATGATCAAAATGGGGTTTTTAAGGTTATAATTTAATTGCATATTATTGTTTTGTGATTCTGTCATGCCGAACTTTGGAGCCTGCCCCGGTACCTCGTTGGCATAAACTCCGGCCGGGGGCATCTTTAATACGTTGCTCAATATTCATATATTAAAGATCCTGAAACAAGTTCGGCATGACAGAGCGTAGAGCTCACGTCACCACATTATTTCTTATTCCTCTTCTCATCCTGCACCCCGGCGTAAACAGTAATACCAATGATGATTAATATCACCAAACCAACGATTGAAATGATCATGTGTTTTTTATTAGGAATTATTTAATTGTCATTACGAGAAAATGGGTTTCGTCGGGGCGTGTTTTGTATGGGCGTATTTTGTAGGGGCGTATAGCTATACGCCCCTACGAACGCAATTATCAAATTATCAATAAAACCAATAACGCGGTCTACCAACGACTACCACCACCGCCGCCGGAACCACCACCGGAAAAACCGCCACCGCTGGAAAATCCTGACGAACCTCCGCTGGAGCCGCCACTTCGGTAAGAAGTGCCGCCACTTCCATAGCGGCGGGCGGTGCCAGCCGCGCGGCCAGCGGCCATGGCACGATTCAAACCTTTCATGGCCGAAGACAAACCATTCATAGCCGCCAATGATCTTGCCAAACCGCGCTGATCGTTCAACCATTCCGGCGGTTGCTTATAAATTTCCTTCATAATGGCCGCCCATTTCTCCAAGAAACCAAAAGCAATGGCATATGGCAATAACTTTTCAAACAAATTGGTTAATTCTCCGAACTTGAAACGTTCCGCTTCAGCGGTTTCCAAATATTCAATCAAACCAAGATTGTGCCAATATCCAGACAAACCTTTATCAGTAAAAATCAACCAATAAGGCACTGCGAACAAGACATAAAAGAATAACACCAGCAAGGTCACAAATAAAACCATAGGAAAACTTGGTGGTAAAAAAGTACGGGCCGCGGTGGCTGCCATTAAAAACAAAATCAAAGCACCGAAAATCCAGCCTTTGGCTTTAAATGTTCTGAAACGGAAATAAACAATCAACAGTGGAATCGCCAAACCCAAATAAGTATAAGGATTAAGAAAATATTTAAGCATCGGAGTGGTGTAAAATCCTTCCCACCACGGCACTAAAAACCAAAATGAGAAAAAGATTAAAAGCACTGACAAAAACACGGAAAAACCACCGGCGTAGGATTTATGAAAATATTCTTTATCCACCAAATCATCGTGAGCGGCTGCTTTTAATTTCACAAAAGAATTATACATTTGTTCCTTTTTTACATTAGACCAGGTTTTCGCCGCTGCCACGTCAAACTCGGTTTTATCTTCAAACAACAAAGTCAATAAATCTTTTTGATACTGCAACAAATTAGCGTCGTTTTTATAATCGGTTTTTAATAATTTAAAAAAATACTGATCCGAAGCTTCCTCGGTTTTAGCCCGATTCTCTATTTGAATATATTTCCGCGTGGCAAAATAAATAATTTCCGCTGTCCAATAATCATTTTTCCAACCATGACTATTAATTAAAGCAGTCACGCCCGGTGGTAAATCATCGACGCTATCATATTGCGCCACCACTGCTCGCGTTTTACGCAAATTTTCACGCCAACGCCACACCGCAAACATTGCCAGCAAAGCCAAAATCAATAACAATCCCAATGGCCAATAAATTTTCAGCCATAAAAGAAAAGGAACATTAGCTGGAATATATTTTTCCGGCACACTAACATAAATCATTAAAATTTCTTCCGGCATCAAACGACGATTGAGCGAAATATTTATTTTTCCATTTTCTTTAGTAATGACACAAGGATCATACTCGGTAGAATCGGAAAGATAACAACTACTATAAATTTGATCATCCGGAATATTAAACTCACTTAAATCAAAGGTCACCTGAGCACTGTTAACCAAAGCCATCCAATCATAATTAATCAATTCCCAAGCAAAGGTCGCCATTTGGTCTTTTCGATACCAAGCACCATGAGCAATATCATAAGAAAAATCATAACGTTCGTCTTTGCTGTCAGCGTGATCTAAATAAATCAAACCGGCCGCATCATAATAACCAAATTCACTGGGCTTGGCAAAAGAAAACTGATGATTACTTTCGCCGTTTTCTAAATATAAAAAATTACGTTGAGCTAAATCTTCATCCCAATAATTATAAAGCTGAACGGCCAAACGTTCTCGGGTTTCACGATACAAAGCATTAAAACTTTCATTGACGGTCACCGTTTGACTTTCCGGAACCGCTTTCAAGGTTGCATTGAAATTATCCACCTGCATTCTGGCGTTAGGCACCAATTCAAAAGCTGGTGGTTTTGGCACGCTCGCCAAAGGCACGCTGACCGCAAAGGTTAAACCTTCATAGGGCCACAACGCTTTCAAAGCTTGGATTTTAATTTTTTGATTTTTCTCATCCGGCAAAGCGACACAATCTTGTTCACTGCTACCGTAAGCACCGGTATAACAAATAGCGCGGACCTGAGTCCAATCCAAATCCCAACCACTGAAATCCACTTCCACCGCTGCTTTATCAATATAAATCGGCCAAGCATTACCGGTAGCATTCCAATAAATTTCCGCGTGATCGGCAAAATAACGCCACATACCATTGCTGATATCAAATTTCAAACGATAATTTTGCGGACCTAACAAATAAACTTCCGGATCACCAACCCGAACATGAAAAGCCTCAGCTTCATGATAATCAATATTGGGCAAAGAATTATTGCCAAAATCAGTAACGGATACTGATTCATAATACAAAGGCGCTTGTTCCCAATCAATCGGTTGGGCATTATAAGGAATATCCCGAATAATGCCACGACTTTCTTCATTAAAAGTGACTGACAAATCTTCTTGCAAAGTCACGTCATAGGTATTCGGCATCGGTCTGACATAAACCTGATAATCAGTAATCCGCCAGGCCGCGGTTTCGTCAGCCAAAACAGGCAGAGCCTGTGCGCACAGCGCCCCCACAATGGAGAGAAAGGCAATCACAATTGTTTTTTGTATTCGCATAGGGATTATTTATATTAAATATTTTACCAACCACCGCCGCCGCCACCGCCACCACCGCCGCCGGACGAACCGCCGCCGCTGGAACCGGACGAACTCATGGATGACATGGTACTATTTAAACTATTACCCATATCGGACAAAGAACCAGCTAAACCAGCCATACCCAAAGTGCTAAAATCTTTATCACTATACCATTCCGGTGGAGTTTTATAGATATCCGCCATAATTTTCAACCATTTTTTCAACAAACCAATGGAAATAGCATAGGGCAATAATTTTTCAAACAAATCCGTTAATTCCCCGAACTTAAAACGCTCCGCTTCGGCTGTTTTCAAATACAAAACCAAGCCTTTTAATTTCCAGTGAACATCTTTTCCTTGTTCCGTATATTTCGGCAAGCCAAAATAAGCAATCAAAAATAATAATACTTCAGTAATCATCAAATTCACAAAAATCAAAGAAATCAAATATTCATTGACAAAAGGTAGAATGAAAAACAACGAGAACGCCAAAGATCCACAAAAAATCCCCATAAAAACCAAAGCTTTTTTGGGACTAAATTCAAAATATACTGACACATAACTATCAATTTCTTTTTTAATTTGACTAAACTGTTTTTGATAATAACTTGGATTACTGCGCATTAAACCTTTGGCTTCGGCAAATGAAAATTCAGTTTTTAGTTCAGCCAAAGCCGCTTCCGAACCAATAAATAATAAATCCAAAATAGATTTTTGATATTCTGCTAAATTTTGATCAGCTCGATAATCTTTTTTCTCCAAAACCAAAACATAATCATCTTTCTTGCCAAAAAATCCTTGGACCTCAGTTTTTTTGATTTTCAAATATTTCCGAGTGGCCAAATAAATAATTTCCGAAACCATATAATTGGTGTTGTGACTTTGTTTCAAAACCTGGTACATGGCAGCCGGCGGCAATTCATCGGCGGAAGAATATTCCACCACCACCGCGCGTTTATCTCGACTATCATTACCCCAACGATACCACACATAAATCATAGCAATCAGCCACAAATATGGAAAAAACGCTATGCCATTGGCTTTAATCCAAAACATGATGGTTTCCAAAACACTCGCTTGCGGCACTAAATTTAAAGGCAAAGCCAAAGCCACGGTCAAACCTTCATAGGGCATTAACAAACGAGTACTTTCCACAATCAATTTCTGACCTTCCACCCACAAATTACAAGCCTGTTCGCTGGAACCATAAACACCGGTATAACATTCAGCCGGAGCTTGATCCAAATCAATTCCCGACCAATCACTAAAATCATAAATCACTTGAACTTTTTCAATGTTGACCGGCCAATCAGTGCCAACGGCATTCCAATAAATTTCCGCTTCCTGTTTATCTTCAAAATAACGCCAACCACCATTTAAAATAGTGTAATCAATATCATAAGTGCGCGGCCCGGTAAAAGTGACATCCGGATCACCAATTTTAAAATAAATCTGACCGTTATCAGTATAATCAAAAGGATGATTCTGACCGCCATCAATTTTCACGTCCACATCGTCAATCAACAAACGTGCCTGAGTAAACGCTGTGTCTTTCATATACACCGGAATGTAACGATAAATCCCATTATGAGGCGTATAAAAATCTCCGGTGATGGTTTCAGTCACTTCAATTTTGTAATCATTAACAATTGGTTTAATAATCACCTGATAATCCGTGATTTGCCATTCCAAGGTTTCATCAGCTCGGGTAATTTGGGGAAAAAATAAAAAAACGTTCCCCAGCAAAAACACCGAGAACGCCGTAGTGAACAAAAATCTTTTTAAAAAATTTAAGCTCATAAATTAAATTTTATGATTTATTTTATTTTTAAAGTTAGTACTTTCCAATTTAGCGCTAATCACCGCGGTTAAAGGAATAGAAGCAATCAAACCTAAAGTACCGCCAATGGACCGAACAATTTCTTCGGACACGAAATCAAAATTCAAAAAACTAGCGACTCCACCGTTGCCAGTGCCATAATACAAAACTAACATCGGCAAAGACACACCCACATAAGCTAAAATCAAAGTATCAGTCATCGTGCCCATCACGTCCCGCCCAACTGCCATGCCGGTTTTCAACAAAACAAAAAAAGGTGCATTGGGCATATTTTTTTTCAATTCGGAAACCGCCGAAGCCACGCTCATCGCCGAATCCATGACCGCGCCCATCGCCCCGATTAATATTGCGGAAAAAAACAAAGGTAACGGATTAACGTTAGGATAAGCAGCAAACAAGGCTCGACTGTTTTCACAACTCAAACCATTTAAATATGCTAATTTACTGAAAATATAAGTAAACAATAAGGCCACACTGATGCCAGCCAAAGTTCCTAAAATCGCGGAGACGGTTTTTTTACTGCGACCACCAATTAAATAAATGGCAACCACTGTGCCAACAACCGCTACGCCCACCGCTGCCCACAACGGATTTTTACCGGCTAAAGTCATCGGAATAAACCAATAAAAAATCAACAAAATTGAAACCAGCAACGCTAAAATTGTTTTCAAACCTTTCCAACCTCCCAAAAGCAATAAAAATCCGATAAACACCGCGGCAATTAACCACAACGTAGGCACCCGATAATAATCCATCAAAAAATATTGGCGTTGACCATCTTTCATCACATCAATTTGCAACATTAAACGATCGCCGGTTTTCACTTTCATATCAAGTGGATTGCTGGCTAATTCATTATTGATTTCCACCACTTCACCACGCCATTCACCTTTTTTTATTTCTAACTTTATTTTCTGAACTAAAACAAAACTCAAATTCCCCTCACTTTCAATACTCTGTTGTTCTTCCAACACGCTTAAAACCTCCGCCGGAATATAAAAAGTGGCCGATACTTCATAAGAATCATTGTCCATCGCGACATCTTCAACAGCCGGCAAAATAAGCTCCGTCCCCTCCGGGGCCGTCGCTACCACAGGACCAACAAAAAAGCCAAAGAATAAAAGCAATCCAGAAATAATATAACTTGATAAAAATTTCATATTTTCAATAAAAAATAACAGGTTTTTAAAAAGATCCCTGTTATTTTTATATCATTTATTTAGCTATTTGTCATCTTTTGAAAAAGACACTTCTTCCCCCGGAGCCAAGTCTTTCAAATTACTTTTTGGAGCCTTGGAATCATCATCGCCAAAGGGATTGAACGCCGCTTTGGGCGCGGCCGCCTGCCCCATCGCTGTTCCCGACTGACGAACCGACGCTACTTGCTTAGTCACCGTTTCATTGACTTGTTCAACGGCGGCCGCGCCACTCAATTGATCCAAAACTATCGGTGCCGCTTTGGCCGGTAAATCAGTATGAACGTGGAAATGAGTATGTTTATGTTCATGAGCAACTTTCTTATCCTCAACCATTGGTTTAGCAGTCGCATTCGTAACAGGCCTGCCTACAATCCGAATCGTGGCTGGCGGCAAATCCGGTCGTGGTTTGCGTGCAGCATTACGATTATTATCATTATGACGACTATCTTTGGTACCATATAGATCTTTCAAATCATCATCAAAATTGGCATTATCAAAAGTCACTTTACTAGCCGGTTTCATTTCGGAAGGTCTTGATGACTGAGAACCACGATTAGGCCGAGAATCAGTATTGATATTGCTTTTCATCATTCCCCAATTTCTACCTTTTTTACTGGCTAAGGATGAATGAATTTCATTTTTTGGCATTGCTCGATCATGACGATACTCCTCGCGGTAATTATTAGCCGTTTGCTCAGCTGAATAACTTTGAGTTTTCTGAGGATAATCAACCGTGACTTTCTTCTCCACCGGCGCCAAACGACGAGAGGCTTCTCTTTCCGCTAAATTCATGGCTTTCTCCTCATCGCGTTCCCGTTTGATGCGTTTCATAAACTTATCTCGCTTTTTAACGCATTTCTGACAAAGAATCGGTTTATCCAAACGAGGCGCAAAATCCAAATACATATTCGCGGCACAAACATCACACACATACTGTCCATCAAAACTAAGTTCTTTGGTTTTCTTTTCAATATTATACCAATCCACCGCATCATAATTAAATTTTCCATCATCTTCGCCAGCACTGGTTTTAGGTTCATCAAAAACTACTGTTTTCAGCACTCGCGGTTTTTCCGTTTCCATTTGTGCTGAAACTTTATTTTGTTCAACGGCCACTGCCATTTTTTTCTCCGGCACGGTTTCATTCTTCACGGAAACTGAAATTTTCACTTCCGGAATATTTTCTGATTTTTTAGGCTCAATTTTAGAAACTGTTTCATGATGTCTTTCCTCACGTTCATTCTGACTCTGTTTAATCATCCTAGAAACCTGGTCCTTCACAGTTTCACTCATATCAGCCAAATGCACTTCTTCTTCATCAGTTTCACTGGTTTCTTTCGCCGCCACTGGTTTCTCTTCGGTACTAACCATTGGTTGATCATTTAAATTCCACCATTCCAATAATTCTTGCTCCACCGAAGCAATCGGACGAGAATATAATTTACGAGAATTTTCAATCACCAACGAATCAAAACCTTCCTCCTTAGCAATCGGCGGTAAAGTGTTAGCACTAAAACCCTGAGAAGCCACACCATCAATCATTAATTTCAAATAAATATGATATTTCGGTAAATTTACAAAATCTTCTTCAATAAAAGTTGGAGCAAATTCTTTGGCTAAATATTCAGCATCAGTCGCGCCCACCCGGAAAGAAATCATCGTGCCGACGTTACCAAAAACGGCCGCCTGCAAAGTTTCCGGCAACTGTTCAATATATTGATGCGCCATCGTTAAATTCAAATGATATTTACGCGCTTCAGATAAAATTCCAGCAAAACTGTCAGTCGCAAAATTCTGCAATTCATCCACATACAAATAAAAATCTTCCCGTTCTTTTTCCGGAATATCCACCCGACTCATAGCAGCCAATTGAATTTTAGTAATCATTAAGGCTCCCAACAAGGCGCTGGCGTCTTCACCCACTCTACCTTTGGACAAATTCAACAATAAAACTTTTTTATTATCCATGATATCTCGCAAATTAATAGTGGAAACCGGTTGTCCCACGATATTACGAATCATAGCGTTGGATAAATATTGTCCCACTTTATTCTGAATAGGACTGATAATCATAGCAATTTCTTTTTCCGGATATTTGGAAAATTCTTTGGTCCAAAAATAACGAATCATCGGATCAGTCACATGACGAAGCACTTGTTCTCGATATTTGCGATCGGTTAAAATACGAATGACTCCCAACAAAGTACTATCCGGCGCTTCCAACAAAGCTAAAATACAATTATTCAAAATATATTCCAAACGTGGCCCCCAGGAATCAGCCCAAATCTTTTTAAAAACACCAACCACGCCACTGGCCACCAACGGACGATATTTCACATCCACTTTTTCAAAAACGTTAAAAGCAATCGGGTAATCAACATCAGCCGGATTAAAATAAATGATATCATCAACGCGGTTTCGCGGCACACATTTAATGATATTTTCCACCATGTCACCATGCGGATCAATCATACAAGCACCATAACCGTTACGAATATCGGAAATCATCATATTCTCCAAGAGCTGGGATTTTCCCATGCCGGTTTTTCCAATGGTATAAAGATGACGACGACGATCATCAGTTTTAATACCAAATTTTACTTTTTTATTACGAAAATTGGTTTGTCCAAACAGGGTAATTTTCTCCGTTCCTGGTTCACCCATATTTATGTATTTTTATTTTAATAAAGAATAATTAATTAGCCAATTGGCAAATTCGGTGGCGGATTGCCTTTATCAAAAAAATCTGCCGGCACTTCTTCATCCTCATCTTTGGTCTTCTTACTTACTTCCTCATTATCAAAAAACTTCTCAGCCGCTTTTTTCGGTTTAGGAACTTTTTTGACTGTTTTTTTAATTTCACTGGACACCACAGATTCAGGTTTTTCCTCTGAAACCACCTGAGCCAATTCATTTTCCAAATTATCTTGTTTTTCTTGATCATCCAATTTTGCTTGTTCACGGGCTTCATCCAAACGTTTTAAACGCTCATCACGATCTTTTTTAAATTTATTTTTATCCACTGCGAAACGTTCTTCAAAATAATCATTATCCACATCAAAAGTAAATTCACCAACATTGGAAAAATCATCCACCAATGGCAACGAACCGCCAGAAGTTTCTTTATCTCCACCCATATCAATCGGTAAATTAACCGGAGCCTCACCCTTCTTACTTTCGGTACGCTTCAACAAAGCGGAACCAATGCTCTTCAAGCTTGGGAAATGAAACAAAGTGGCTAACTCCTCAACACTCAAAATAAATGGATCATAACCATCACCAACATTTCTGGTTTTATACAATTTCATGACATATGATTGTTTTTCCGCCACATATTTTTTTCGACGCCAATCAAACCAATAATCACTGCCGGTGCCGTATTTTCCCCAATAAGGTTTCATACCATTCAAAACATTGGAATTGAATTGCTTCATACCACCCATCAAAGCCGCCAATCTCGGACCTTTAAAATGAGTACGTTCCGCCAAATACATTAAACGAATATTACAACGGAAGCCGGTTTTGTGTTTTTTATCCTGAATCGCTTTAATTTTTGTCACTTCTTCCGGTGTTAAATCCAACATCTTCTTAGGTGGTTTTTCAGTTTCACTACCACCAAACAAATTAATACCTAAAGCACTATGTAAAACACTACCAATGGCATCAAATGGTGCCAATAAAATTTTCTGTAATAAAGATTGTTTGGCTTTGGCAGACTTACCCATAATCTTATCAATTTCTCTATCACATTCTTTCAACCAATCAAAACCTTCCGGTTTTACCATGATTTGAAACCAAGCCTGTTCACCTTTACCCAAACGACTCATATTTTCCAAAAACAAAGCCAAGGGATCTTTAAATTCACTATCCAAAGCGTGTTCAAAATCCAAATAAGTACGAATCGGATAAACATGATTTTTCACCGGTCCTAATTCGCCACCTTTCCAATTATATTTATCGTCAGGAAAATTATCAGGGAATTCTTTAGTGTAATCTTCCACTTCAGTAATTTCCGCTTCCGGATATTGAGATTGCACAGCCGCTTCCACCAAGTCTCTAAACTGTACCGGCGTATGAATCAAAAACTGAATATGGCCTTCAATACTAACGATTTCCAAAGAAAAAGATAACTGCACCAAACCTTCCTGCCATTTTTCACGGAAAGTAATATCACTGTGAGCACCGGACAAGTTGGTAATTAAGTTTTCAGCCGCTTTCGGTGTTTGTTCAGTATCATGGGGAATATCAATGGCCAATAACATATAACGTTGCTGCGCCAAAAATTTATTTTGAATTTTTCGCAAATACAAACGCTTCATTGCCCATAAAAACAAATACACAAAAATCAACCAACCCCAATCCCACAATAACTGCAGAACTATCAACGGAGCCGGCAATTGTCCCAGGTCAATCAAATACAACAACGTATCGCTCCACAAAGTAGCGAACCAAGTACTTAGGGTAGTTAAAGCATCACCCATACTTTTATTTTTAAATTTTTATAAATAGCCTATTCCCAGTATATCAAATTTTACGGAAAAACTAAAATCAGCATTAGACCCGTTCCACGTATTCACCACTATCGGTGTTAATGACAATCACATCACCTTCTTTCACGAACAACGGAGTCATCACTTCCAAACCGTTTTCCAAAGTAACCATTTTACTGGCACTGGTGGCGGTATCGCCTTTCACTCCTGGAGGAGCATTGACCACTTTTAATTGCATTTTACGTGGCAAACGAATACTCAAAGGAATATCATTACGTTTTAGAATCAAAACTTGCAAACCTTCGGTCAAATACTTGCCTTCATATTCTAAAGTATCATGAGGAATTTCAAATTGATCAAAAGTATTATTATCCATAAAAACATAATTCTTACCATCATCAAACAAGAAATTGGCATCACTGGTTTCCACATTGGCTTCTTGCACCATTTCACCAGATTTAAAGGTAAATTCCACCACCTTGCCATTTTTCAAACTTTTCAAACGAGTACGCACAAAAGCGCTTCCTTTACCCGGATTAACATGTTGAAATTCCACAATTTGGTTAATATCATCCTTAAAAATGATATACATTCCATTTTTGAAATCGGCGGTACTAATCATAAATTTTCACTTAAATTATTAAAATTATTCAAATAAATAATTATCCATTTTCCATTCTCCATATTCCCAAACTAAATTCAAAGTGTAAACCCCATCACCACTGCCGATAGGCGCTTCTTCTTTGGTGGTTAATTTAACATTTACTTGATATTGGGTCAATGAAACTTCTTTTAAAACTGTTAACAATTCATAATAGTAAAAAGGCGTGGCCACACTGCTCAAAGTTTTCCCACCCAACGCGGTTTTAGCCTTGCTGGATAATTGCCCTTCCAAAGTAGCCCAATGACGCTTAGCATATTCCAATAACCAATTGTTAACAAAAGCTTTAGCACTATCATAACGTTCCTGAGCGGTCATTTCGTTAATTTCTTGATCACTGACACCGCTGGAAATTGTAGCTGGCAAAATTGGTTCCGTCACTTTATCTTCAGTAGTGGTTTTATCATCAGAATCATCGGCTACCGCTTCAGTCTCAACAACTTCAGTTTTATCACTGGTAGCAGTATCAGTCTTGTCATCGGTTTTATCTTCAGCAGAAACACTGCTTGTACTATCCGTTGTAGTTTCGCTTTCTTCGCTCATGGTTACACCAAATTGCGGAATAGTGGCGATACTCACGATTTTTCTTAAAGTCTCAGCGCAATCATCGCTGCTTTGATTGTTACTCAATTCAGTTTTGTATTGTCCCTGACGAATATCAATCAAATACATCGCCTGACAACTGTCATTATTGGTAAAAATAATACTTAATTCATTACCGTTTAGCTGTTCCACCGCTTTCCAATCACTGGCTGGATATTTGGTGCTGAACAAAACTCCATTAGCTTGATATTTATAATCAGTCCAAGGATTTTCCACCGGAGCTGTTATTTCGTTGTCACTTACGGAAACTACCGCTTCATCGGAATTTTCATCGCTAAGCGTTGGAGATTCTTGTTTAAACCAACCTTCCTGATCGGCAAAATAATAAAAACCGCCTCCCAAAATCCCCATCGCTAGAACTAAAATCAATAAAGCGCGCCACATAAAATTTATTTTTAATTATTTAAATTTTTTGGACAATTCCCGCCATGACATTTTCCGGCACAGGACGGCATGGCCGGTCTTTCACCTTTCCCTTCCCAATCAAGCACTTCGGATAAATCAATATCCGCGATTCCATCCTTATCATTTTCTTTGAAATTAACATCCAACTTGTTTTTCAACAAATAATGTTTAGTCACCACGCCAATCCCCTGTTTGGTTTTCACCCGAACACCAATTGGTGGAAACTTACTTAACATATCTTGATAACCACATTTTTCATAATTCAAACAACAAGCCAAACGTCCGCACATTCCAGATAATCTCTCGGAACCACGATGATTCAACTGTTGTAAATCAATCAAGTCAGAACTGATACTTTCCAATTTTTGCAAATGAGTGGCACAACACAAGGGACGACCACAAGGACCCAAATCCCCGGTTAAACGTGCTTCATCACGAATACCAATTTGCTGTAAACGAATCAGTTTTTTAAACTGTTGCGTCAAATCTTTTACCAATTCACGAAAATCAATACGCCCATCAGCGATAAAAGTAAAAGTCAAACGCTTATCATCAAAAGAATAATAAGCACGCACTAATTTCATATCCAAACCGTGTTTATCGGATAATTCACGACAAGCTTTATGAGCGATTTTCGCTTCTTTTTCCAAATGTTGCCATTTTTTCTTATCATCCTCATCGGCTACTCTAATGATTTCCTTACCTTCCACATCATCATTATTAGGATCAAAATCATGGACCTTTTTTACTCGGCCCAAATCCACACCCATGCGATGTTTAACCACTACCAATTGATCATTACGTAAAGTTCCGAAATCTTCCGGCACTGGAAATGCTTCGCCATCACGAAACCATTCCGCCCATTGAATAATAGCTGTTTTCATATCTAAATAGTTTAAATTTTTAAAATAAAAAATAACTTCACTAAAATCAACCTATTTATACCATTTAACAAGAAAAAACGAATAAAATCAAGACTAGAAACCTCTTTCTGTATTAGCATGTTCCCTATAAAGAATGGACAACTTAACAAAACCGGCACGTTTCTCTTTAAGATCAGGCTTTTCATGTTTAACCTTAAAACCCAAAGATTCAAAAGACTCAATTACTTCTTTTACTTTTCCTTTACCAACTTCACCAAAAATACGCAAAGAAATGCCAAATTCATCCTTAGCACGAAGGGCACTTAAAATATCCTCGGAAGAATATTCTTTTCCTACATTTTCTAAAATTTTTCGCACTTCACGATGCTTTAATAAATCAGCATATTTAGAATTCAACTCCTGAGATAAAACCAAGCCAGTAACTTTCTCAGATGATTCAGCTGTACCACTACCAGTCTCGGGAAGATATTGTTCTCTATGCTGCATAATGTTATCCATAAAATTGATAAAGGCTTAATAAGACAATTATAGCACAGCTGAAAAATAAAAAAAGAGGATTTTTCGTGTGCCTCTTTTGGTTTTTCCTCTTTATCTTAATGTGTGTCTTGATCTTTGTTTGTGCTTTCAGCTTAGGTAAGGATTTAGGTTTTGTCAAATAATCTTGAACCAAGATTCGTCTGATGTTCAATCATAAACATTTTTAGATAAACCATCATTATAATTTCATCTGTCGTAATACCTGATGAACTATGATTTTTATCATAGGCCATCAGATGAATCAGACGAATCAGAGTTCAAGACTAATACAACATCTCCACGGCGTAATAATCCGACGGAGCATAATCATCGGTGAGCACTGGCACATCATCAAAAAATATTTCTTCATCATAATAATTTTGCCAGTAAGATAAGGATGACAAGGAAGCGTAATCTTTATCTTTGGCCTGAATATTTTTATCCGCCACTAAAATAATATTCTGCGGTTTATCCATAGCAAAACCGGTGTTCACCCGAAATAAATACAAATTCGGAAAAACTTGAGCGTAGGTTTTATACAAAGCCCGTAGTAGCTGACTCTTCTCGCCACTAATCGGACTAATAATATTAACAATGGCCACCCCGTCATCTTCCAAACCATCAAAAACATCCTGCACAAATTCCACCGTCGTTAATTGATGCGGAATACTGGCAGCTGTGGAAAAAGCATCAAAAAAAATCGCTCCGTATTTTTTATCATTTTGTCTTAGGAAAGGTCGAGCGTCCGCCACAAAAATATTCAAACGCGGATGATTGGGATTAAGATAAAAATATTCGGTGGCGATGTCCACCGCGGCGCCATCCAATTCCACCACGTCCATGTTTTTATCAGGATACGTTTCCAAAAAATATTTCGGATAAGAAAAAGCCGCACCGCCTAACATCAATGATTCTTTTAAATCCGGTTTGAAAGACAAGAACAAATCATAAAATTTGGTATATTCATGAACCAACTCAATGGGATTATCAATAAACATTGCTGACTGCGCAGTTTTCCAATCGGTTTGCCAAAAACGAACATTCCTCCCCTGATAAGCGATTTTATCACCAATAATCACTCGAGAATATTGCGTATCAAAATCCAAATTAACTTTATTTTTAGAAAGTTCAATGATAATCGCGCCCCAAAAAGTAATAAAAATACAAGCGACCAAAGCCGCCAAGTCTTTTTTCCAAGAATCAGGGAAATAAGCTAAAAATCCCAAATATAACAAAGCAACCACACACAACCACAACAATTGACGATGTCCTAAACTTGGCAAAAGTAAAAAACCAGCCGCTAAAGTTCCCACAATACTGCCCAACGTTGACCAAGCATACAGATTTCCCACGGTTTGTCCGCTCTCACTAATTTGGGTTAAACGCAAACGCACCGCATAGGGCGAAACAAAACCCAAAACCATACTAACCGGCCCGAACAAAATCACCGCCGCCACAATGGAAGTCAAATAAATGTTGGAACTGACTTCACTTAAAAAAGCCAAAATTCTGGTTTGCAATAATAAAGTCAGCAACACCAAAATCGCAGCTGCAAAAAAGAAAGACGCGAAAGTTTTCCAATTGGCTCCCTGATCAGCCAATCTACCACCATACCAATAGCCCAAACTCAAAGCCCCCAAAATCACCGCGATCAACGCTGACCAAACCGGCAAGGAATTTCCCAAATACGGCGAAAACAAACGTGACGCCAATAATTCCAAAATCATCACCAGTGCACCGGACGAAAAAACAATCAAGGTCAAAATGTGTTTTTTCATATTATGTTATTTTATCCATAAAATTTCTCCGTTCTTAATTACCAACGCCTGCTCATTAGGCAAACGATAAACCTGACGTTGATATTGCTGTTCATATTCTAAAACTTCATTTTCAAAATTTTCTTCATAATGTGGCCACACCAAAACTTCCGTTATATTCAAAGCACTTAAATCTTCCAATCCAACTTCATTTTCATCAGCGCTACTTCCCCAACCAGCCAAACTAATATCCTCCGCCACAATAATACTACCAGCACTGCTCCCAATATAAATACCACCGTTATTCAAAAATGACTCTAATTCTGATTTGAAATTAGATGATTTAACAAATTTTAACAACTTAAAAGTATTACCGCCAGAAACGAAAATAACAGCACACTGGGAAAAATCATAATTCTCTTGAAATTCCAAATCCACAAAATCAACCTTAGTAAAACCGGCTTGTAAAAATTGTTGCTTAGTCAACTGATTCCACGGATTATTTTCCTTATCACGCGAGGCGGTCACCACCATCGCTACGGTTTTATTTAAATCAGGCGGCATCGCCAACAACTCTTCCATTACCTTAGGATTAGATAAACCGGTGGAAGTGAGAATCAGCTTTTTCATACAAAATTTTCATTATAAACTTAATATCAGCATTTTATCATAAGATAAGATGGACTGCCAACAGGCCATCTCTTAATACACAAAACCAACCCTTGACAATCATAAGACAAAATTGTAAATTTCAATTACAGTACCTTTACAACAAAAAACCACTGCAATTTCATCATAGAAAGGCATAAATCATGACCACTTTTTATTTTCAAAATGAAAATCCGAAAGCGATTATTCGAGAACTATGCAAACTAGCCAACGAGTGGTCCTGTAAAAAAATAATCAATAAATCTGAAAATCCAATTCTTGTAGATGAAGTTTTCTTGAATTACAAAGCCACCACTTCTCTGGAAATTTTTAATGAATTTAAAAAAATGTTTAATGTTATTCGCATAGAATCTGGCCAACCCAGAGGCGACTACGGGCAAACAATAAACATTGATGCCGAAAGTGCTCAGATAAATCCTGAAAGTTTTCCGGTTCAAGGAAAACTTTCCAAAGCGTACGTAAAAGGACAGATGACGCTAACAGAAAATTATCGCTATAAGAAAGAAACTTTCGCCGTTGATATCAATGGTCAAAAAGAACCAATATCGATGAAGGAAGAATTCTTTTTTGAATATCAACCTGGACAAGAAATAAAGTGCTTCATGGAAATCATTGATTTGTTGGATGTTGCCAGAGAAATTTCAACAACAATGCATAAAATAAGCACGCTAGAGTTTGTCTTGATGGAAAGGGGAATCTATATCAAAATTGTTTCCAGGGTGCATGACAATCAAAAACCCCCCTTTCAAATGGACTCTTGATAATTATTGACTTTTCAACCTCGGATAACCAATACACTCCGAGGATTTTTTTTTACAATGATGACAATCCCCATATTTTCCCCTATAATAAAATCAAAATCATTATTAGCAAAAAATATGCAAATTCCTAAACGTCGACCAGGACAATATCAACCCTGCCAAAACGATACCAACATTACCGCCAAACGCTATGCGGAACTGGAAAACAAATTAACCAAACTGAAAAAATCTCGACCGGCTTTAATTGAAGAAGTAAAACATGGAGCCAGCATAGGCGATTTTTCCGAAAACGCTGGTTATCAAATTGCCAAAGGGCAACTCCGCTCACTGAATCAAAAAATGTTGGAGATTGAAGATTTACTCAAACATGCCCAAGTAATTGACTGCAATAGGAACACCGACTGCGTAAAATTAGGACACACTGTCACTTTGGAAAACAACGGCAAAACTATCACTTATCAAATTCTCGGCGCCACTGAAAGCAACCCCAGCAAAGGAATCATTTCCCATTTGTCACCGCTGGGAGCAGCATTAATGGGCAAATCCGTCGGTGATACAGTGCTGATTCGTGAGGTGAAATATAAGATTGTAGAGATTGCCTAAACCACCGGGATCCAAATATCAAATTCTGAATTATCACTATTATTTTTCCAACGTTCATCATAATACTCCACCCAAAAATCACCTTGGGTTTTTCCGGTTTTAGCCAGCTCCTCCATAATCAAAGCATAAGTCTGCCCCAATTTATCCAATTTGCCTTTGTGCGTAAAAACCAAATAATGCGCCGGCGGCACTTCCAGTTTTTCTAAACCTTTGGGCAAATCCTTGGCAAAATCACGCACCTCAATACCAGCCACATAATGAAAAGTACAGGCTTGATTGTTGTAATGCACAGAAATCCCATACAATTTGTTGTTAAATAAAGCGTTAGGCACGGTTTTTTCCAAAGCCATAAACGTCAACCACGCCGGATAACAATCCTGCGGGGCTTTTTGCACGGAAGTATCCACTCCCACCCCAACGATCTTCATGGCCGGCATGTTTAATTGTTTGTAATCCATACAAGTGAAATTATGAATAATAAATTTTTTAATCATTTTTATTTTATCGCCAAACAAAAAAAGTAGAAACCTTTGTTCTACTTTTTTGTTCTAGTTTTATCGTCAACGCTTTTTTAGATATTTTTTGACCATTCTGACCATTTGTTTATCCACTTCATATTTCGCCTTTTCTTCAACCTCATTAAAAGAAAAAAATTTGTTTGTATAAAACTCATGCTCTTCCAACTCTTTGGCCTTTTTCTTTAATGATAAAAGTTTCACTAAAAAAACTCGAATTTGTTTGTAAATTATTTGTCCATCTAGCTGATAATGATATTGGTATTGTTTAATCTTACGTATCACCTGCGCATCACAATAGCCAGTCTCCTCCGCCAACTCACGCAACGCGGTCTCTCTTGAACGTTCTCCAGACTTCACTTTTCCCTGAGGCAAAGCACAATGTCTATATTTTTTATCATACAAAAAAAGCACTTTATCATTATAAAAAGCCAAAATTCCAGCGCAAACAAATTTTTTCTTAGGTAATGATAATGACACTATTATAAAAATTAATTATTTTTCTTCACCCGGACACGGTGCAAATTCACAATCCGGCGCGATACGACCAACAGCCGAACCATCCGGACAAATCTTTGCATCCATAGTACAAGCAACTGGCGATTCAGAATCCGGCAAACCACCAGCAGGGAAACCACTAACCGGCTTTAAATCTTCAACTGGTTCTATGATAGTCGATCCCAACGGTTGTCCACCCGGAGCAACACTATCCACCGATGGCTGCTCTGACGGTTGTTCAAATACGCCCGTTGGCACTCCACCGTTCGGTGTTTCAACACTCGGCACAGTCTTAGTCGGAGGCATCGTTTCAGGATTTGGCTGGGACGTGCTAGTGCCACAAGCCGACAAACTAAACATTAGGGAAAAAACCAACAGCAATAAAAACTTGTTCATAATGTTAAAATAAAAAATTAATTATTTTTTGGTCGTCCTTTCTTTTTCTTTGGTTGGCTAACTTTCTCTTGCAAAGATTCCAAAGTAATGTTTTTCTCCTGGGACATCAAAAATTTATTACTAAAAATAAAATTACTATATTCCAAAGAATAAATATGCAAGAAAGTTAAACCGATGGCGATAATTAACGGCCCATAAATAATTCCCCAGAAACCGAACGTCACAATGCCTCCTAAAATACCAAAGAACATAATAAAAGGATGAATATTAGTATGGCCTTTCATAATCCACGGACGAAGAACATTATCCACCAAACCGATAACGATTGAACCCCAGGCAATTAAGAAAATCGCCTTCCCCCAGGCACCGATAAACATAAAATATAAAGCCAGCGGGCCCCACACCAAGACTGTTCCAAATAAAGGAATAATGGAAGCAATGGCCGTCGCTAAACCTAAAAATAAAATTGGCAAACCAACAATGGCATAGGCAATTGAAGCCACAATGCCCTGAGCAATGGCTGTCACGAAAGTCGCCAAGAAAGCCGCATAACTAACCTCTTGAAATTTCTTATAGATTTCCAAATCATAACAATCATGCAAGGGGGTCCATTGCATAATCCGCACCAAAATTTTCTTACCATCTCTAAACATGAAAAACAGACAAACTATCAAGAAAAAGAAATTGGTTACCAATTGTAAAGCATTATTGATAATGGAACTGGTCAAAGATAGAAACCATTGATTCAAATTAGAACTGACACTGACGAAATAATTCAAAACTGATTCTTCATTTAAAGTAAAATCGAAAAATCTGGAAATAAAAATATTAAATTTATCTACCCAAACGGTCAAGAAACCACTATCAAAAATTTTCGTAAACCATTCGTAGAATCCACCAACCTGAGTTGATAAATATAACAAAAATAAAATCAAAGGAATAATCACAATGAAAGAAATAGCTAAAACCATCAAAACAGAGGCCAATGACGGTCCAATGCGTTTACTCTTTTTTAAAATGCCAAGATAGGCCGGATAAAAAATTGATGTGACCGCCGCGGCAATCAAAAAGATTCCCAAAAACGGTTTATAAATCACATACCACAAATACAAAATTCCCAGCAAACATATAAAGAAAAAAATCTCGCCCAAATAATTTATTTTTTTCATAACTATTTTTATTTTTGATCTATTTTTTGTTTTTATAAACAAAAAGCTGTGAGGTCATTATAACACATCACAGCTTTTTTGGAAAAGGGACAATTATTTGGTTTCTTTATGAGGTGTATGAGCACGACAATGAGAACAAAATTTGCTGATTTCCAAACGGTCTTTAATGTTCTTTTTATTCTTTCGGGTGTAATAATTGATTTTCTTACAAGTGGTACATTCCAATTTGACCCGGTATTCTCGTTCTTTAGAAGGCATAAATATCTTATTAAAAATTAGATTTCTTAAACAAGAGAGCCGTTTCCGAGGATCGAACTCGGGACCTCATCCTTACCATGGATGCGCTCTACCATCTGAGCTAAAACGGCTTAGGACTATAAATTTGATCACAAATCCATATACAATAACGCTATGATAACGAAATTATTGAAAGATGTCAACGTTTAAAATCAGACAAAAAAATCGCCGTTGAAACAGCGATAAAATGAGCATTTTAAGCATTTTTATCAGTTGGACCAACTATTGATCCAGACTTTGGGCGTACTGGCCGTCCCGCAATGTGCCGGAAATGACGTTCCCAAGGCACAACAGAAATTCGGACCATTAGCAGTACAAACCGCCCAACAAGTGCGCGTCGTCCCCGTGCTAGAACTGATACTGAGTTTACTGGTATTAATCGTCCAGCTCAGGGTACTGGCACTACAAGAAGCACCGGACCAGGTCACCCACCGATTAGCGCTCTCGGTAACATTGAACAGAATAGCCGTTCCGGAAAAAGAGGCGGAAGTTTGCCAAGTATGCTGCGGACCACAAATATCTGTGGCGCCATAAATAGAAATAGCCGTATTCAAACGAGTAACTTCCACTCGCTGACTAGGACAAGCACTGGTATTGCAATCGCTGGAGCAAGTATTAACCAACTCGCCCAGCTCACAAAATCCATTGCCACAATACGGATTAGCACACTCATACAAAGGCCAACAATCGGCGTCATCGCAGTCGATCCATCCGTTGCCGTTATCATCAATGCCATTGTAACAGTTCTCCACTGTGCTGGTGTTGGAACAATTGCTGATATTCACCTGACAAGTGCCATAACAAGTCAAAGTCCCTTGATTATAACCATAGGTCAGGCAAGTTTTTCCACCCAGATTGGAACCATCACAATCTTCTCCAGATTCCACAATGCCGTTACCACAAACACCGTTGGCATAACAATCGCTGGGACAATTACTGATGGTTTCGCCAGTCTCACAAATGCCATTACCACAATTAACAGCAAACTGGCAGTCCACTTGACAATTACTGACAGTCTCACCGGATTCACACTCATAATCACCACAATAAGTGCATGCGCTGGTATCAAAAAGACAATAACTGTCGCACCGCAACGTACCACGAGTGTAACCAACATTCAAAGTGACGCAAGTTTCTGAATGCAAATTTGTACCATCGCACTCTTCATTACTTTCGATGGTTCCATTACCACAAAGAGAAACAGTATCACAATCCTCAGGGCTGTTAACCTGATTCTCACCACTACCACAAAAACCATCGTCCCGATAAAAACAAGAACCGACTGAAAATCCACACTGAGCATTACAATAAAGTATTCCACCATCATAACCCAGATCTTCACAGTGCTGACCATCTAAATTCCAAGTATCACACTGTTCGCCATAGTCGACCATACCATTTCCACAAACATTTGGATTGCCATTAAAACAATTATCATCCGCGGCGCAGCTTTGATCATCGCAATCTATTAAACCATCACCGTCGTCATCCAAATTGTTGTCACAATCTTCCAAAGGTGGCAAACACTCGGAATAAGCTTCACAATCCAAATCATCACAATCGATAAAACCATCATTGTCATCATCTAGATTATTATTGCAATACTCACCGATTTGCCAGCAAGCACTGTGATCAAAACAATCCTGATCATTGCAATCCACCAGGCCATCAGCATCATCATCCAAATGATTAGTGCAAATTTCCAGCAAGGACGCACAAGCCTCGTCCGTCCGACAATCATTGTCGTAACAATCAACATCAGAATCGCCATCATCATCACGACCGTTAGTACAAATTTCCGGACCACCCAAACAGGCGCTGGACCAAGCACAATCATTGTCGTAACAATCAATTTGACCATCGCCATCATCATCGTGCAAATTAGTGCAATCCTCGGAAGTGATATTACGAGACGAATCATCGCACGCCATCATTCCCGAAAATACCAAAAACACGCTGAGAATCCAACGGAAAAACTGTGTATAGTGCATTACGCACCTCCTTTCTATGATGATATTATATCATACTCAATATAAAAACAACGTAAAGTTTTAGCGATTTATCCACAACCCATCTTGCGATTTAACAAAAAGATGGTAAAATAAAACACATATGAAAAATTGGCAAAAGATGAAAAATAATTTGGCTGAACAAGTCAAAATTATCAAAACGAATAACCTGATTAACGATACGATTCGTAAATTTTTTAATAAACGAGATTATTTGGAAGTTTACACCCCGATTTTGGTAGCCCACCCGGGCATGGAACCATATTTAACCCCCTTTGAAACCATTGCTAAAAATACTCAAAATCAAAATTTTCCCGCTTATTTGATTACTTCGCCGGAATATTCCATGAAAAAATTATTGGCCGGCGGTTTATCAAAAATCTACCAAATCACACCGTGTTTTCGTAATGAAGAAAATTTCGGGGGACGCCATAATTTGGAATTTTTGATGCTGGAATGGTATCAAACCAATGCTGATTATAAAGTGATCATGGCGGAAATGGCCGAGCTTTTACAAAATATCAGTCAAAAATTGTTTAATAGCTTGAAATTTACTTATCAAAATAAAGAAATTGATTTAAGCCAAGTGGAATATTTGAGTATAAAAGAAGCGATGCAAAAATATGCCGGCGTAAACATTGATGAATGTCGAGAAGTTTCTCAAATCCAAAAAATTACACAGGAAAAAGGTTATAAATTGGAAGCCAACGCCCCCTGGGATGATCATTTTTTCGCCATATTTCTCAATGAAGTGGAACCGTTTTTAGGTGAGGGCAAGCTGACTTTCTTGTATGACTACCCCAAATCCATGGCCGCATTGGCGAAAATCAAAGCTAACGACGATTGGTATGCCGAAAGATTTGAAGCCTATATCAACGGATTGGAACTAGCCAACGGCTTTTCCGAACTGCTTAACGCCGAGGAACAATTAGCACGATTACAAGAAGAACAGGAATTTAGAGTGTCTTTGGGAAAAACAAACATCGCCATTGATCAGGATTTTATTGAAGCCTTACTCGCTGAGATTCCACCGAGCGGCGGCGTAGCACTGGGCGTGAGTCGTTTAGCCATGTTATTTTTAGACAAAAAAGATATCAACGAGGTTTTATTATTTCCGTGCAAGGATTTGTTTTAGGATACTGTCTTGAACCAGGATTCCCCGATGTCGCTTCGCTCTTCGGGGCAGGCTGTCTGATTGAATTGATAGACTATGATTTTATCATATGTTTTAGTTTGTTTTATAACGTAATGTGATATTGGGATTCTTGTGTAGGGGCGAATAATTATTCGCCCTATAAACAAAAATCAACGTTTCACGTTATAAAAAACAAAAAAACATAAAATAAAATTACCATATAAATACAAATACACGACAAACAACAAATATCAT